>Ga0206130_10001009_pt1 | contig 43165 bp, 37 predicted proteins | sample Helgoland_Spring_9_FD_148637 | JGI IMG/M metagenome (GOLD analysis project Ga0206130, IMG submission 148637) | Pelagic subsurface seawater microbial communities from Kabeltonne, Helgoland, North Sea - Helgoland_Spring_Bloom_20160512_1 | ecosystem: Environmental > Aquatic > Marine > Epipelagic ...
ACGTTCCATGTTAAGCTATCCGCCATAAAATCATTAACAGAAGCATAACTTCCGTCTATTCCTAATAATTCTCGAACACCAGTATTGCCTCGTATATAAATCAATTCTTGTTGAGCCCAGTAAGTTGGATTAAGCGGAATATCTAAATATAGCTGCATAGCATCTACTTTTCCAACTGAATCAAATTCAAACTTATCCTTCTTACTTATCTTATGAAAAATATCATAAGCTAAAGAATGACTTGGTTGAAATCGATCATTACTCAATACAAAGACTCTCCCAAACTTATCAGCCGCCTCCGGACTAACAACTTCTATTTGAGAGACCCCATTGAAAGATATAAGTATCAATAAAACAGTTAATGCCTTACTGATGTTTTTTTTGTTTAGCTTAATCACTTTTTTTAACAATTCTCTGAAACGTCCATTTGGATTAAAAAGAGACAATAGAAAACCTAGCGCCAACAATATGTAACCTATATAGGTTATCCATGTACCCCAAAAATCATGATTTACAGATAATATAGTGGTCAACTCATCTTCTGGATCATAAGAGGATTGAAAAAAACGATAGCCTCCATGATCCATAACATTGTTCATAAAGATGGTATGCGGTTCTTCCAATCCAACTCTGTCATCCATCAAAGTAACATGGCTTAAAAAAGATGAAGGACTGACTCCTCCTGGATATTTCTCTAGAACAAAATCATCCAAACGAATTGAAAATGGAATTTTCATTTCGCGTGAACCATAGCCCAACTTAAATAATAAATCACCTTCCTGATGCATAACGTAATCTGGCGAATACCCTTGACCTCCAAAAAGTGGAATTTCTATATCTTCACCTTGATAGTTTAAATTAATAACCAATACATCTTGTCCTTTCTTTTCTTCTTCAGCTTGACTAATTATAGATTTCGCACTTTCATAAAATTTATTTACCATTATTTGATTGCCTCCAGTAAACAATAAATACCGCAAGCCGATTTGGTGAACCGAATCACTTTTTAAGGTGTCGAACCCTAGTTCACTAGTAGATTTCGTTCTATCCTCAACTGACAATGCCAGCATGTTTCTACTCAAAATATCAACTGGAGAATAAATTTGTAGGTTATCTCCGTTTCCTATAAACTGAATAGCATCTTTTCTAGTGTTATTATTGTAAGCAAAAGTTAGTCCTTCAAAATCTCTTGCTTCTCCATTTTTCAGCTGTAGTTTTTGGCGCCCAGCCAACATTATTTCGAGAATATCTTCACCGCCCTCGACATCTTCTTCTAACTCAACAATTGCATTTTTTATAAATCGTTTGTAAGAAATCTCTACTTTGTCTTTTCCTGGGAATTCTATTGGAATAGTAAATGAATTGTCTGTAATAGTTCCTAGTGATTTAACTAATGAAGACCACAAACTCCTTTTACCGTCAGAACCTTTGTTTGAATTTAGATTAAAATAGTCATTTATGACCGTAAGGCGCAAAAGCTTATCGTAGGCAAACTGCTTTTCTTGCGCTTGATCACGAATGTAAATTTGCAAATAGGATTCTGCACTAAACATTGTTTCAGACGTTTCACCTTCTTTTATGGGCATAACACCTTCAAAGCCAGTATATCGGGTAACTCCAGCTCCAAGAATAACAACAATAAAAGCTATATGAAACATTAGACTGGGAATTTTCCTTTTTTGAAGCAAACGGTACTTACCAATGTTTCCGATAAAATTAATTATTAGAAGTATTAAGACTACTTCAAACCATCGAGCATTATAGACAATTACTTTAGCTGTTACGGTATCAAAGGAATTTTCAATTAAAGTAGCCCCACCAATAGCAAAAGCGAATATAAAAAGTAACATCCCCATTAAACGGCTAGAAAAAAGAAATTTATAAATTGCTTGCATTCGCTAAAATTGTGGTACAAAATTAATGATAATAACAGACCACTATACCCAAAACATGTATTATTTTAGCAAAAAAATGGTGCCTATGAATTACTCCAACGATGCTTATAAAACTCATGATGGAAATAAACTAGTTACGTATAAATGGGACTGCGAGCAACCCAAAGCCATTATTCATATCGTACATGGCATGGGTGAGCATGCAGAGCGCTATGATCATTTTGCTTCAGAAGCAAATAACCAAGGTTTTATAGTGTACTCAAGTGACTTAAGGGGACATGGTAAAACCGCAGGAAACATTGAGAATGTGGGACAATTTGCCATGGAAGATGGCTGGAATAAAGTTGTAAAAGACATTATTGGGTTGAGTTATCGCTTCAAAAAAGAAAATCCAAAGCTTCGTCTTTTCATTTTAGGACATAGTATGGGGTCTTTTATTGCAAGAAATGTTGCATATGCCGACACAGAAGTAGCGGACGGGTACATATACTCTGCAACTGCAGGGCATCCGGGACTAATAGGTATAATTGGAAAAAGTGTAGCTAAAATAAATATGAAACTGACCGGTAAAAAGAAAAGATCCAAATTCATGACAAAATTAGCATTTGGAGATTTCAATAAAAAATACAAGAATCCTCGAACGGAAAAAGATTGGCTAACAAGAGATGAGGCGATTATAGATAAATACATGGCTGATCCATATTCTATGCAAATTTTCACCTCTCAATTTTATACGGACTTATTACACGGTGTTCTAGATATGAACGACTTTTCCAATATGTTAAAGTTAAACAAACAAACCCCTGTCCTACTCTTTGCTGGCGACATGGACCCTGTTGGAAATTATGGTAAAGGACCTAAAGAGGTGCATGACAAAATGAAACGAGCTGGTATTGAAGATATTGAATTAACTATTTTCCCAGAAGGAAGACATGAAATGTTAAACGAAACGAACAAAGAAGAGGCTTATCAATTAGTGTTTGATTGGTTGAACAAAAAAACAAAATAGGGAAATGATCAAAGAAAACCTTATTAACACAAAAAACAGCATTCCTGCTAACGTTACTTTGGTTGCGGTTTCTAAAACCAAACCGAACGAACTAATAAAAGAAGCATATAGTTCTGGTCAACGAATATTTGGAGAAAACAAAGCGCAAGAATTAAAGAATAAAGCGGAAGTTTTGCCGAAAGATATTGAATGGCACTTTATTGGCCATTTGCAAAGCAATAAAGTAAAATACATTGCGCCATATGCTAGTCTGATTCATAGTATTGATTCCTTAAAACTTTTAATCGAAGTTAATAAACAAGCTCTCAAGAACAATCGAATAATTGATTGCTTATTACAATTCCACATCGCCACGGAAGAGTCTAAGTTTGGGTTATCTTTAGAAGAAGTGGACAAACTCTTGACTTCAAATGAATTTTCAAGTCTAAAAAACATAAGGATAGTTGGCGTAATGGGAATGGCTAGTTTTATTAATAGTGAAGAACAAGTCAGAAGCGAATTTGCTCGCTTAAAACAGATATTCATCGAATTAAAAAACAGCTTTTTCAAACAAAGTAAAATCTTCAAAACTATTTCGATGGGCATGAGTGGAGATTTTAAAATAGCTATAGAAGAGGGATCAACAATGGTTAGAGTGGGAAGTGCCATTTTCGGAATTCGCAACTAATTTGATTAAGGCCATTTATTTAATCGAAAAATACCATGACTCATCGACAATAAAACCTTGTTAGGCTAATTTCAAACGCTGTATTCATTTATATCTTTACTTTTATCGCAGGGGTAGTAAAGAAATGTTGCTTTACAGCAATTTTTTTTTCAGGGAGTCTTTATTAAGACTCCCTTTTTTTATGCTTATTTTTGCCAAAAATTTATTCGTCTTAATTATTTCAATTAATGGAAAAAGAAGCAAAAATCATTGAACAACTCAAAACAGAACTTACTTTTACGAGTGAACCAAAATTATTGAAGACGCTCGAAAAAGTTAAAGGAAAAGGGAATGACCAAATGGTTGAACCTATTTTAAACTTGTATTCATCAACTAACCACGAATCTGTAAAAAAAGCAATAAAAGGTCTTTTGAATGAATTAAAGGTAACTGACGGCACTACTATTTTAATTGAAAAACTAAAGAACTGTGACAATGAGCTAAAGGAAGTCATCTTAGGGTCTCTATGGAGTGCTGGACTTAACCCAGTAGAATATTTACCGGAAATTGTTAAAACTGCATGTAGCAGCAGCTATATGATTGCTTTTGAAGCCTTAACTGTGCTAGAAAACCTTGAAGGACCATTTGATGAAGAAAAAATTTCAGAAGCTAAATTGATTATTAACGATTACTTCGCAAATCCAAATGAAGAAACCAAACAATTAATTTCTGTAATTTTAGGACTACTCAATGAGATGGACAACAGCCTAGATGCCTAGTTCTTAACAACTCTTAAAACTTCTCTAACATCGCCCTTCTGAATAAGCAGAAGGTACATTCCTGAAGTTAAATTGCTTAAATCTACCAGGTTTTTAACCTCTCCTGATTGCACTAACTGACCAATACTGCTAAATACTTGATAGCGTATTGACGCATTGAATGGATTCACAATAGACAATAACCCTGTAGTTGGGTTCGGATAAACTTTAAAAATATTTTCCGCAACCAACTCCTCAAAAGTGGAAATATAATTTGGATTCCCCATATACAAAGACACACCACCTCTTTTAGTCCCTACAATCATGTCTAAATAATTATCACTATTTAGATCTCCTATTGCAGGAGCTGCATTTGGACCAATATTGATATTTGCTACCAAAGTATCAACTAAATTAAATGTTCCGGCTAAGTTATTATCAATGGCATCATAATGATATACTGCTCCATTTTCAGTTCCAACAAACATTTGTATTTCATTCATGGTGTCTTTGAACAAGACTGGGATGCTATTGCCAATTGTTGTCCACCATTCACTTACGTCAATCTCTCCAAACGTTTCTGTACGAAACCTGAACGCATAACTGCTCTGGCTTCCCATGTTTTCATAATAATTTAAATTACCATTCTCTTCACCAATTATTAAATCACAATCTAAATCACCATCTATATCAAATAAACAGGGTTTTGCAGCATAACCAACGTCAATAGGAATACTGTTATCGTCTTGCAATTGTGGAGCCATTAAGACAAAGTTCATTGAATTTAAACTTCCTGAAGTATTCATGAAATAATGGATATACCCGTCATGGGTCCCACAAATCATATCAACATCTCCATCATTATCCATATCGGAGAAGGCAGGGTAAATTCCTTTTCCTAATCCTAAACCTGATAAACCTTGGAAGTCATCTGACACCAATTCAAATTCTGGAAAAGTAGTTGATCCAATATTTTGATACAATGCTAGTTGGCTTCTATAATTATCTGGAGCTGACATGTCAAAAATTCCAAAATTAGAAATAAACAAATCTGTTAAACCATCATTATTATAATCAAATAATATCGGAAAAGCACTCCTTCCTTTTTCTATCATTTCATCTTGCAAGAAATTATTTTGGATATGACCAAAAATAGGTAGCGTGTTTGTTCCGAAATTTTTATAGCGCCAAACACTTTCATGATTTTCGGTTTCGTTGTCGGAATTTGGAGATACAATTAAATCTTTAACTCCATCATTATCTATATCCTCATAAAAAGAGCCCGGAAAAATCTGCATTTCAACAGCTACTGTATTAGAAGGAAAAGCGGTGTCTTGAGATAGAAACGAAGTATTCATATTAACACCTAAATTATCATTTGTTAAGGCTACTAGGTTATTAAAACTAACATCTCCTAAGACTAAATCTTTTACTCCATCGTTATTCAAGTCCAACGATAGTAAGGTAGAACCTGCATGTTTTAAAACCTCACCTCCTTTTTGAGGATCAGAAATTACTACTGTACAAGTATCAAACAAAACAGCTGTATTGGTACCAAAGCCAGTCTCCATAAAGTGACCCCAACATTCGTTTTTCAACTCATAATACAAGCTATCACAACCATATCCCTCTTCTACAGATAAATTTTTATGGTACTCCACTCTAGACCCAATTACACCAAAAGTCAAAACATCTAAATCGCCATCGCCATCAATATCATTAATATCTGGAATATCTGATTTACTTACATATAAATTAACATAATTTCCATACTGATTAGAAATAACATAAGGGGTTGTTCCATTATGCGACACGTTCACAAAACTTAGGGTTCCTCCAGAACTGGTATTCTCCCAAACTCCTATACCTCCCGACACATAACTGAAAATATCTTTTTTACCGTCACAGTTATAATCTCTTAAAAGAGCCCAAGATTTTAGAGCTGGAAATTGACTTTCATATTCAGGTGCATAAACATATCCACTACCAATTCCATTATTAACAAAGGTTAAAACCTTATTTCCTGTTCTATCAAAAATGAATAAATCTTCAATTGTATCATTATTTAAATGAATGGTCGAAAACTGCGCAGCATTGATTCCTCCAACCCATGGATAATCCAACTGCCCTCCTCCAACTAATACCGTTACTGAATCAACTCTTTCAAAACCATATTTTTGAGCTGAAAAATCCAAACTTAGGAGATTAAGTAGAAAAATACAAAGAGTAATTATGTTTGATTTGATTCTTAGCATTTATTTAAATTATTAATAAGATACAAGTTTTAACTAATAGGTTGCTTTGTACCTCCAATCTTCCGTTTTGAAACCATTAAAATAGGTTCCCCAACCGATTTTATTTCCTATTGAATCGTACTCCACACTTTCTCCTTTCATAAAACCTGCAGACCATCTTATCTCACTTTTTAATTTACCATTCCTAAAATATGTAGTAAACAATCCGTCCTGCTTATCGCCGATAAATTGACCTTTTATTTCTAATTGACCATTCGGATAAAACAACTGTGCCTCCCCTTCTTTAAGTCCATTATGGTATTTAGTGATTTCCGTCAACATTCCCTCTGCATCGTACATTTTAAGTTCTCCCTCAAGGACTCCACCAAACCATTCTCCTTCTGTTCTTACAATACCATTTTCATAATAAGTAGTCGCAAATCCACTTGGACTTCCCGCTTTCCAAAAGCTCCATTCTTGAAGATGGTCTTTATCATCCCACCATTTCCACTCTCCAGTTTTCCTCCCCATTTCATATTGTCCAATACTTGCTTTTCTTCCATTGCTATGAAAGGAAACAGATAACCCATCCAGGGTATCATTAGTCCAATTACTTGTATCTCTTACCATACCATTCTCATACCAAAAAACCCATTCACCAATCTTTAAGGTATCTACCATTTCGCCTTGGCCTCTTATTTTTCCGCTTTCGTATGTTAGTGCTGTAGCTGAAGGTTTATCTTCTTGACAACCAAAAAACAATAATAGCAATAGAGTTGCTCCAGTTATTCTCATTTCATTTTATATAATTGGCTATAAATTTAGAAAGAATTGAATAAAGGATAGATATTACAATCGCTTCTTTTACTTTTGTTACGAAAATAGCCCAATTTGAAAAAAATAAAAACCATATCATTCATCGGCTCAGGAAATGTAGCTACTAATTTAGCTGTTGCTCTTAAGGCAAAGGGATTTACAATAGATACAATTCTAAGTCAAACGCTACAAAATGCAACTGAATTAGCTTCAAAAGTCAATGCCAAAGGAATTGATCAACTTAACCAACTAAACCAAACTTCTGACTTATACATTATCTCCTTGAAAGATGATGTAATTGAAACTTACCTAGAGGGGTTAAATCTTAAAGAGAAGCTATTAGTTCACACATCTGGTAGTTATGAGACATATAAACTGGCTATTTTTTCCTCTAATACAGGAAGTTTTTACCCTTTACAAACCTTCAATAAAAATGTTCCTGTTGATTTTTCTACTATTCCAATAATCATAGAATCAGAAAACACAGAAACTATAGAAACACTATTTGCTGTTGCTAAAAACTTAACTGAGAACACACATATTCTAACCGCTGCACAAAAAAAAGCATTGCATATTTCTGCAATTGGAATTAATAATTTTACCCACTTTATCCTCTCTAAGAGTAAAGATTACTGCGTTTTTAATAACCTAGAATTCAGTCTTTTAAAACCACTACTTAAACAAACAATAGAATCCTTTTCGAATGAAGAAAATCCTCTGCAGAAACAAACTGGCCCCGCTAGAAGAGGTGATTTTACGATTATCGAAAATCACATTGAAGCGCTATCGGGAAACAAAGAATTTCAAGCACTATACAAAGACCTAAGTCAATATATCTTATCAGAATTCCATGGAGAAAAATACAAACTATAAAACGAGATTAAAATCAATAACTACTTTTGCACTTGATGTTGACGGTGTGCTAACTAACGGTAAACTCATTTTAGAAGGCTCTGGAGAATTCACCAGAACAATCAACACAAGAGATTGCTATATTATTCGACAAGCAATTAAAAAAGGCTACAACGTCTGTATAATAACACTTGGAAACTCGAAAATGCTGGAAAAAATGATGAATTACTTAGGTGTTTCGGATATATATTCATTAGCAGAAAACAAGTTAGAAACGTTAAATTCATATTGCTCCTCCAAAAATATTACCCTAGAAAATGTACTTTACATGGGAGATGACATGCCAGACATAGACTGTATAAAATCTGTTAGTATTGGAACCTGCCCTAAAGATGCAGTTCCCGAAATAAGAGAGGTTGCAGATTACATTTCTCAAGTAAACGGGGGTGACGGATGTGTTCGAGATGTGATGGAGCAAGTGCTGAAAATTAATAATGATTGGTTTTAAAAATGCTTTTACAACTAATAAAAGCAATTCGACCAATTAACTTATTGGTAATTACACTTACATTTTATGTTTTGCACACACTTGGAATTAACTCTCTAGAAATTAATCCAGTACCGTATAAAATCAGCTTAAAGCTTGTAACTATTTCCACCTTACTAATCGCCGCAGCTGGATACTTAATTAATGACTATTACGACAAAGAAACAGACCTCATTAACAAAGATAACAAGCAAAACACATTAAGTATGCGAGCATTATTAACAGGATATATTATTCTTAATAGTACTGCATTAATTCTCAGTTTTACTTTTGCTTTTTCAAATTATATCTTTTGGATATTTCCCAGTAGCATTATTCTATTATGGCTTTATTCCTATCGACTAAAAGGACTTCCATTCATAGGAAATATAGTGGTAGCGATTCTTTCTGCTACAGTACCCTTTCTCTATCTTTCTATTCAAGAAATAACGATAGATTGTGTTTCAAACACATACAAATCCTCGGTAGACTTAACAATAATCTTTTCATTTCTAGCCTTTTTTAGCACACTTGCCCGAGAGTTGGTAAAAGACATCGAAGACATGAAAGGAGATAAAGCACAGGAACTAAAAACAATCCCAATACTTTGGGGAATAAAAACAGCCAAATTCTGGACAATCTTTTTCCTACTTTGCACACTATTTATTCTAGGACTACTGATTGCAGGGATTGATTATTTTGACTTTAATATTCTTTCGTTAGTTATAGCAGCTATATCCGGAGTTCTTCCTTTACTACTTTCTGTTGCTAAATCATATCAAGCAACATACAAAAAACACTACAAACAGGCTGGAAACTTAATAAAAATAGGCATGTGTGGGTTTTTACTATTTATTTATATTCATGCAATAACGCTTTAATATGCTGGGAGATTTGACTGAAAAATACCAAATAACATTAGCTTCTAATTCCCCTAGAAGGAAAGAATTATTGACTGAAATAATTCCCATTTTCAAAGTAGAATCTAAAGAAGTAGAAGAAATTTATCCTAATAATTTGGAAGGCGGTGAAGTTGCCACTTTTCTTTCTCAACTAAAATCTAAACCATTTCAACCGAACGAAAATGAACTTATTATTACCGCTGATACAATTGTAATAATAGATGGCATTATCTTAGGTAAACCTAAAACCCCTGAAGAAGCTTTAAATATACTAACCCTACTAAGCGGGAAAAAGCATGAAGTAATAACGGGCGTCACTATCCGAACAAAAGACAAAGAACTTTCATTTTATGACGTAACAAAAGTGGAGTTTTATGAACTTAATCCTAATGAAATTAAATATTATGTAAAGGAATATAAACCTTTTGATAAAGCTGGCGCTTACGGAATTCAGGAGTGGATTGGAACTATTGGAATAAAAAAAATCGAAGGAGATTTTTATAATGTTATGGGGCTACCTGTTCATCGGGTATATCGAGAGTTGAAGCAATTCATTTAACCCATAATTTTAAATATTCTTGGACGTTCAGTTGTTACCATTTCAAATGCTACTTTATCAAACAGTAATTTAAACTCTTTACCTACTTCTTCCATATCTTCATCATCTATTTCATACTTCCAAATAATTGTAATATTTGTTTTGTCTGACTGATTGTTAGAAAATTCTTTCATGAAGTGATAAAGAAGCCTAGATGAAGAAGTATTAAAGTATTCGAGACTTATTTCTAATTTTGTTTCAGGCTTAGGGCTTTGGAAATATATTTTAATGTATCCAAATAATGGTTCAAAAAAACCACGCGCATCTTCCGGCATCATCACCCCATTAATAGAGAAATGGCCCTTATCCATATCAAATAATACTTGAGGGGTCTTTTCCATCATGTCTAGTTCGAATGCCATAAAGCTAATGTAATTAAAAAATAAGGCGATATTTATATATTTCGCTAGCCTTTAAGTTTTATTCTGTAAACAGTCTATTTTTTGATGTAAACAAGAATTACATAACTGAACAGCACGAAATAGGATGAAATTACTTTAAGAACACTTCCTCCAACTTTTCGTGCAATTCTTCTCCTCTTAAGTTTTTAGCAATAATAACCCCGTCCTGGTCCAAAAGAATTGAATGCGGAATACTGTTTACACCATATAACTGCCCCACCTCATTGGACCAACTCTTAAGATCAGATACATGAAACCAATCCAATCCATCTTTATCAATAGCAGACAACCACTTTTCCTTGTCATCATCTAGTGAAACACCAAGAATATCAAACCCCATAGCGTGATACTTATTATAAGCAGCAACTACATTTGGATTCTCCTTTCTACACGGGCCACACCATGATGCCCAAAAATCAATCAATAAATATTCTCCTCTAAAACTTTCCAAGGAAATTGGATTTCCTTCAGGATTGTTTTGCGTAAATAAAGGAGCTACTGCACCAACTTCTGTGGTTCTCAACTTAGCCGACTTTTCTTGGATTTTTAATACATATTTTGAGTCTATTATTTCTTTGGAAAATGTAGTAAGCGTTGAATCCATCTGATCTGCTGTAAAATCATTTCCCAAATATGAAAGCAACAAGTATGGAGCAAGCACACTTGAGGTATTATCACCAATATATTTCACTATGTAATCATTTATTTTATCAAAAACTACGTCAAAATCAAGATCAATTTGATTCATCGTTGCGGTATCTTCGATTTCTCCCGCTGCCATATAGTCGATCTCCATTTTATCTATCTCTTTATAAAAACCCTCCTGACCCTCATTAAACTTAGTTAAATCATCTTGAATAGACGAACCTGAAATTGTAACGCTATCTCTATTTAAAGTAGCTCCTGAAACTGATATCTGACTGTTTTCAAGAAACAAAGAAACGTATTCTTTTTTGTCCTCGAACTTGATGTACCATACTTCTGGTAATTCTAACTCTCCAGTAAAAGAAAATTTACCTTCAACAACATCGACAGAATCTTGATGTTCCCAATTTCCTTTTACGTATTGCGACAAATATGCTTTAGAAATATCTACTCCTCCAAAATCACAATCAATCGTGTAACCTTTAATTTCCTCAAGTGTATTATCTTTTGTTATGTCATCACTTTCATTGTTCCCTGAACAATTAGCCAACACTAAAGCGGTGAGCCCAATAATTATAACTTTTTTCATATACATGTATTTATTTACGTGCAATTATAGGATAAATATATTGAATTATATATCTAAATTTTATTTTGATTGCATGGCTATCATTGAATGAGAATTATTTTAATCTAACTTTACATTAAGTTGAATGATTCTACAAAAAAGAAAATTTATATAAAAATAATTCCATAAGTTTGAAACATGAAAAAGTTGCTGCTTCTTTTCCTTCTTTCATCTTCCACCTTATTCTCTCAAGAAGGAAACGATATTCAACGTGCCAATATTCGCGGATCTCTTTCAGTTCTAACTTTTGATTTCAATTTCGATGATTTGTTTTGGGCATTTTCTGCTGGAATAGAAGATGTGCAAAATGAATGGGGAGCAAAATTAAATTTTGAATTTAGGCCTTTCAAAAAAAAAGTTCAAATAAGAGAAGAAAACAATATTATCCGTCAATACAAAGAGGTTGTATACTTTATATCCATGGATGTAGATAAAAGGTTCCTGCACTTTAATCTTTGGGGAACAGACACGCAATTTTTTGCAGGAACAAGAACGGGTTTTTTATTAGGAAACTACAAAGGAACTAACGCAAATAGAAAACCGAAGTTTATCACAACACCCATGGCGGGCCTCTGTTTTAACTTCTCAGATGAAGTTAACCTGAAGGTTGGATACATACACTTTTCAGACGGACTAGTAAACGTTCCTGATTCAAGAGTTACACTTGGCTTAAATTTTATTTTAAAATGAAATCAATTAAAAGCATAGTTTTTATAGTAATTGTAGGTTTTGCTTTTAGTCATTGTACAAGGCAAAATGATGATTGCGATCCGGATCAGTTTTGTGACACGTTACCCTACGACAGCGGAGATGTTACTATAAAAGTATCCTATAACGGAAATGGAATCCCCATAATTGTATATAAAGGTTACGCCGATCAGAATGAGGTTTTGTTTTATGACACGCTGTGGAGTGAAGAAAGCACTTATTATTTACCCCTTGGAAATAGATATGCTGCAGAAGCAACCTACAACGAAGTCAACTCGACCATCATAGCTTTGGACGGAAATAAATTAAAGGAATCTTCATTTTGGAATTGCGATGAAGAATGTTTTGAATTGGCTGAAATCACACTCGATGTAAAAAAACTTTAACGAGTTTCAATATTTCAGATACATTTGCAGTTCAATTTAGCAGCATGGGAAGCAAAATAGCATATTACCTACTTATATTACCTATCTCTTACCTACCCTACTTTTTACTGTATGCGTTATCTGATTTTGTTTTTGTGTTAATGTTTTATGTTTTAGGCTACAGAAAAAAGGTTGTTTTAAGAAATATTACCAACTCATTTCCTGAGAAAACGGAAAAAGAGCATAAAGTTATAATGCGTAAGTTCTATCGTCATTTCTGTGATTTGATATTGGAAAGCCTTAAAGGATTTTCTATCTCTGAAAAACAGATAAGAAAAAGAATGACGGTTAAAAACCCTGAGGTAGTAAATAAATACTTTGATCAAGGAAAGGATATAATTTTTGTTGGTGGGCATTATAATAATTGGGAAATGCTCGCTTTGGGAATTGGCCTTATTTCAAAGCATATACCTATTGGGATTTACAAGCCATTAAACAATAAATTCTTCAACCAAAAAGTTCTAAAATCTAGACAAAAGTATGGGTTGATTATGCGACCAATGAAACAAACCAAAGCTTGTTTTAATGAAGCCCTAGATAAACCAAAAGCTATTATATTTGGTGCTGACCAGCGCCCAGGAAACCCAACAAAAGCTGTTTGGATGCAATTTCTAAACCAAGACACTCCTGTTTCATTTGGGGTGGAAAAATTTGGTAAAGAATATAATCTGCCAATCGTTTTTGGAGCTATTCGAAAAGTCAAAAGAGGACATTATGATTTTGAATACACTTTGTTATTCGAAGAACCTGCTAAAGCTGAGTATGGTGAAATTACTAGAGCTCATACACTAACATTGGAGAAGGATATCCAAGAAAATCCGCAATATTGGCTATGGAGTCATAAAAGATGGAAGCACAAGCGACCTGACTCTTTAAAGTAGCTCTCCGCCTTCAATTACCCCCACTCTTTCCAACCACTGAGAATATTCGCTACTCATTAAAAATGTGGGATATGCCATCAATTCTTTATCCCAATTGGCATTTGTAACATCAAAATAATCTTCCATTACTAATAGGCTTTCTACAGCTAGCGTAAATTCTTTCATTTCAATCAAACAGACAACTTTTGCAAAATGTATATTCGGAATTGTTGGTTCTAATGTAAGTGCTTCATTGTAAAACTCTAACGCTGTCGAATAATTATACTCTTCAAAATACGTAGCTGCTTTTAAATATATTAAGATCGGATCTTCTCCAACCAACTTACTTAATACTTCAATAGCTTCTCTAACTTTCGGATAATTCTCAGAATCAAGACTTAAATAGTATTGTTTTAACCAGTGCCATACAAGATCTCTATCTTTGTCAATTTCATCATTTTTTCCCATTAAGGCATTTGAGCGGTTTTCCGCTGAGGAATGAAAATCTAAAGTATATTTTATAGACTTCATTATTTCAGTTTCCCTCAAAGCAATGTCCACCTGAGAATAATATAAATTAGCTAAATCTGGATTTAAAGAAGAAAATGCAATAATTGCAGAATCCATTAATCTAAAACCTCCTTTCAAATCATTATCACTTAGCTGTTGTTTGGTAAATACAAGACCTACCAATTCTGTCATCATTTCATTGCAACTATTGGGAGTATTAAAAGATGTAAAATCAGAAATTACAATAGCATTATCCTTTACGTCCAGAATTATTCTAAAGTAATTGACTTCGAGAGGTGCAGTGAATAATCTAAGCCAAATTATGTTACACTCCTCCTGAACTTCATAAAACTGAAAGTCTAATTCTCCCTCTAATAGTATAGTTTGGCGTAAAACTGAAAATAAATCAAAGTTTTTAAATACATCTTTATTTGCTAAAAGATCAGAAACCAAAATAGCATCCGAATTGTATTTAATTTGAATTTTACTTCTTGCTCTAACTGTATCAGCATTATAAATATCTAAAATAAAGGAATTTGCAAATTCTGAGGCATTAGCACTGTCAATATTCAGTTTAGTAGAAACGTAAACAACATCCTTTTTACCTTTATTATCATTATTACAGGAAAAAAAAACAGAAATAATTGAAAAAAACAAAATACATAACTTATTGATATATTGATTTATATTCATTTTTAAACATTTACTTACGACACTAAACGAATGTTAATTAGTTAAAGTACGGATAACGTTTTGAAACCTCCATTACTTTGCAGCGTCGATACCAAAATATAGACAGAATAAAACTACTATTTAATTACTAATCCGTTACGCTATCTATGAATAGTTAGTAACAAAACAAACACACATTTATTATGAATAACTTAAGAAACAGAGTACAATTAATCGGAAATTTAGGAACTACTCCAGAAGTAATCGCCTTAAAAGAAGGCAGAAAACTAGTAAAACTTACACTCGCTACCAACGATACATACAAGAATAAAAAAGGCGAAACAATCAAAGAAACCCAATGGCACAATCTAACGGTTTTTGGAAATCTTGCTGAAATCGCTGAACAACATCTTGAAAAAGGAAAAGAGGTGTGTATTGAAGGTAAATTAAACAACCGAACATATGACGATAAAGACGGGAACAAAAGATATGTAACCGAGATCGTTGTACAAGAATTATTAATGCTAGGTAAAAAACAATAGTTAATACTTAGACAGTAGCGCTCACAATCCAGTGAGCGTTACTTTTTTTTACTATAACCTTATATATACCCTAATTATGAATACTACCTCACATTACCAATCAAACACAAATATTATCGATCAAAAAGAAGCTGAAGATCACCGATTAACTATAGGTGACTTGCGCAACTTCGATCACTTATCAGAAGACCTTATGTTCGACTTAACGAACGAAGAATTTGAAAAAATGATGAATCAAATTGATTGCTCAGCATGCATAGAACCGCTATTTCTGACGGTTTCAACTACAGAATTGGAGCCACAATCACTTGGCTATTATTAAAAATAAAAAGAGCGTAATAAGCCGCAATCTGCGTATTACCCCAAATAAAATATCAAATTATGATGACAAAAGGCGGAGCCGTTTATATACTAACTAACAAAAACAATAACGTACTTTATACAGGAGTGACGCGTAATCTCCCCGTTCGAATGTACCAGCATAAATTTAAAAATTACCACATAGCTTTTACAAGCAGATATAGCGTTAACAAACTAGTTTATTACAAACGTTTTCATTCTATCGTAGAAGCTATTGCTGAAGAAAAAAGAATAAAATTAGGGTCTAGAAAGTATAAAATAATTCTAGTTGAAACATCAAACCCTAACTGGGATGATTTATCTATCCAGTTGTAAAGCGAACATCTTTCATGAGATTGCTTCGCTTCGGTCCAAATCACCACTAATACGGTGCAACGGATACTCATTTTGATACTGGATAATTAAACTTCTTCTTCAAAATCAGCTAAACTGTCAATAAAATGCTCCCAAGAGAACTTTTCTTTCTCTAATTCTACGTTCTTTTCAAATTCAGCTTTTTTGTTTTCAGTATAAAAACGAACAATCGCATCCGCGATGGCAGTTTCGTTTAGTTCGGTAACATAGCCCACCTTATCATGTGCTACAATCTCAGGTAAACCGCCTACATTAGTAACTATCATTGGTTTGTTGAAATTATAAGCTACTTGGGTAATACCACTCTGTGTGGCTGTCTTATAAGGCTGCACAACACAATCTGCAGCTGCAAAATAATACCTTACCTCATCTTGCGGAATGTAGTGATCGCACAATAAAACCGATGTTTTAGTAGCTTCTAATAGCTCCGAATACTTTTCCTGTTTGTCGTAAAATTCTCCTGCTATAATAAGCTTTATACCTAATTTTTTAATTCGAGAATCTTGCAAAGCTTTTAAAGCTAAATCTAACCCTTTGTAAGCTCTAATCAACCCAAAAAACAAGATGTATTTTGAATTAATATCTAAGTTCAATTTCTCAATACCCACACTCCTAGCAACAGATTCTCCAAAAATATTATATACAGGATGTGGCAACATTATTTTATTCTGGTTATCAGTAAATTGAGAAATATCTTCTAATACAGATTTAGAAAGCGTAATAAATCCGTCACATCTTTTAAGGAAGTATTTAGTAAGCCATCTATCTCCTAACCTACTCTCATGAGGTATAACATTGTCAGTAATCGCTAAAACCTTAACTCCTTTCTTACGCAATTTTCCTGCTATTGTACCGAGTGCAGGCCCCATAAATGGTAACCAAAAACGAATGATAACATAATCAGGTTTTAAACTGGTTATAAACTTTGCCGTTTTTATCCAATTTAATGGATTGACAGCGTTTATTCTCGTGAAAATTTTTAAATCTTCTGGACCTTTACCATCTGCAAACTGGGTCTTACCAGGAAAAAGAAATTTAGGATATTGATAGGAGAATGACACCAATTCGGTCTCATAGCCTTTAAGGTTCATTTCTCTCGATAAAGCTTCATTAAAATTTGCTATTCCTCCTCTCAGAGGAAAAGCAGGACCAACAATAACAACTTTCTTTCGGTTAGTCATCTAAATTAGATGTTTTCGCTTTGATTAAGTAAATGTTTCGATTAGGAGAATTCCGAGCAAGCATTTCTCCTAAGAAACCAGCTAAAAACATTTGGACACCGAGAATCATACAAGTCAATGCAATGTAAAAACTTGGCCTTGAAGCAATTAAAACTCCTGCTTTATCTATAAACAACTTGTCAATACCGATCCACAATGCAAAACCAAATCCAATAGCGAACATTAAGGATCCTATGGTTCCAAAAAAGTGCATAGGTCTTTTTCCAAATCGCCCAATAAATGTTATACTAAACAAATCTAAAAACCCAAAAAGAAATCTTTCTAAACCAAATTTTGTTTTACCGTATTTTCTTTCTTGATGTTGAACAACTTTTTCACCGATTTTATTAAATCCAGCCCATTTTGCAATAACAGGAATGTAACGATGCATTTCTCCGTAAACTTCTATGGATTTTACCACTTCTTTCTTATAAGCTTTTAAACCACAATTCATATCATGTAGTTTTATTCCACTTACCCTTCGAGTTGTAGCATTATATAATTTAGTAGGAATAGTCTTAGTTATCGGATCATATCGTTTCTTTTTCCAACCAGAAACAATATCAAAGCTTTCTTCCTTAACCATTTGATACAACTCAGGAATCTCATCTGGACTATCTTGTAAATCTGCATCCATAGTAATTACAACATCTCCTTTTACAGCTTCAAAAGCGACATTTAATGCGGCTGATTTCCCATAATTCCGACGAAAGGAAATTCCTTTAATTTTATTATTAGAAACCATTAACTCTTCAACCTTTTTCCAAGATTCATCAGTACTACCATCATCAACCATGATGACCTCATAATTGAAATTATTATCAGTACAGACCCTATCAATCCAATCAGTCAATTCACCGATAGATTCCTCTTCATTGAACAAAGGCACTACAATTGATAGTTGAATATGTTGGTTTTCTATTTCCATATAATTGAAACAAATATACTATTTTGGCTGCAGGAGTGCTAATACTGAGGCTGAATCTTTCAATGCTAAAATAAAAGATTACAGATCACAACTTATAGGGGTTGTCGAAAAAAAAAGGGATAACTGAATTAAATTTTCAGTTATCCCTTGCTGCGGACAGTGAGGGATTCGAACCCCCGGTACCTTGCGGTACAGTAGTTTTCAAGACTACCGCAATCGACCACTCTGCCAACTATCCGAATGGCTGCAAAAATAGAACGGATTTTTGTATATGCAAGTATTTTTACAAAAAACATTATATCTTTTTTATTTCTACATTAGTGCTTCCTTATGTTATGGCATAGTACAATAGCAGGCTTTAAGGCTTATCTTAAATTAGAACGTTCACTTTCAGATAATTCTATTTCTAATTACTTACGAGATGTTGGTAAATTAGATAACTATTTTCATCAAATTTTAGAAATAGAAAAAACCATTGGTTCGGTATCAATCGATGACTTACAGGGTTTTATTAAATGGATAAATGAAATTGGTTTATCTGCAAGAAGCCAGGCCCGAATAATCTCAGGAATTAAATCTTTCTTTAAATACTTGATTTTAGAAGATCTGATAAAAGTAGACCCTTCTGAATTACTAGAATCACCTAGACTCGGAAGAAAACTACCTGACACGCTATCTATTGATGAAGTTGACTCTCTGATAAACGCCATTGATAGAAGTAATGCGCAAGGAGAAAGGAATCTAGCTATACTTGAAACACTTTACGGTTGTGGTCTGCGTGTAACAGAACTTACTACAATGCAACTATCCGAAATATTCTGGGAAGAAGGTTTTGTACGAATAATTGGGAAAGGAGATAAACAAAGGCTTGTTCCTATAGGAGGAAAAGCATTGAAACAATTAAAAATTTATATTAACGAAGTACGCGTTCATCAAACCATACAAAAAGGGTTTGAAGATTTTGTTTTTTTGAACAGAAGAGGAAAATCATTGACAAGGGTTATGATTTTCACCATAATTAAACAACTAGCAGAAAAGATTGGGTTGGAAAAGAATATATCTCCTCATACCTTTAGACATTCATTTGCGACACATTTAGTAGAAGGCGGAGCTGATTTAAGAGCCGTTCAAGAAATGCTAGGACACGAATCTATTACAACCACTGAAATTTACACACACCTAGATAGAAGTTTCTTAAAACAAGTGATTTTGGACCATCATCCTTGGGGTAATAAATAGCTTTCTCTTATTTTATGAAATGTTCATTGTTAAACGTCATTTCGAGAAATCACAAGGAAATTACGAAGTAATCTCATCGAAAAGGCACTAGCTCGCTGGGATTACCTCATTCGTCATACTCATTTGCAATGACGTTCGCTTCTGAATGTTTCGAAGGTCCCAAACAACAGCAACCAATAAAACTACATACTCAAACCCAATCAACCAGTAACTTTCATTAACAACACCCACATCTCGATAAGCGTAATAACTTACTACGACAACAAAACTCCAGACTAATGGAAACCGCAAATTCGTAAAAACAGACAAGGTTAAGAGGTTTATAATGTACCAAGGATGTACAATGGACGCGCATGCATAGTATATTAGTAACAACCAAACTATATAATTATAGGTGCTTTTTAAACCTCTATTTCCACGACTTTTTATTAGTATTAAAAAAGCCGAAAACAGAACTATTATTTGCCCTATTCTCCCAATATTCTGTATCTGATTGTATCCATAAATTTGAAAACCAATTTCTCTCAACACATTATACAAACTACCATTGAACTCAAAAGTTTTAAAATACAGACCTATACTAGAACCAAATGATTCAAGAAGGTTGACTCCCATAAATGGAAGGAATAAAAGCAATGTAAAAACACCAATCACACCATAAAAAACAAACAAATGTTTCCATTTCAATCTAAATATAAAAAGTGGTAAAAACAGTATTGGAATCAACTTGGTACAAATGGCCAATGCGTACAAAAACCCCGCTTGAACTATTCTTTTTTGAATAAGAAACCACATGGCAGCCAAGACAAAAAATAATGTAACTCCTTCAAAGTGTAAATTACCAGTAAGTTCTGTTATAACTAAAGGATTTAATGCATAGATAACTACTTGCTCTCTCTTTTTACTATACCATTGTAACAATTTAGATAGAATTATAATTACCCCAACATCGAAGCCTAAAATGAATAAACGTAGAAACACAATATTAAGCCAAGAATTATCTCCAGCAAAAAAAGAGGCTACACCAAATATCATCTGATTTACTGGGGGGTAAACTGAATAATATTTTTTAGAATTCATATTGTCGTAAGCACGTTCCTTTAATGCAAGCCCTTCTTTCGGACTATCAAACTCCTGCTCGACTGGTTTAAACTCATAAGGATTATTTCCATTTGAAATCAGTTCCCCGTCCCATATAAAACGGTAGTAATCGTCACTTAAATTTGGAGTAGCAAAAAGCAATACAAGTCTAAATAACAGTGAAATTAAGAGTATTTGCTTAAAACCAAGTTTTGGCTTCACACCTGACCTCCAAAAGGGAAATACATAAAGGAACAAACCTGTTAAAATGGCATAAATAATGAATAAGGCTAGCTCATTATCCCTTGTAATATAATACCCAAAAAAGAAAAAAGAGATTATTCCAATCAAAGCAACTATAACTGTTTGTTTATTTAGCAGCTGCTGCATGTTTTACCGTATAAAAACTTGTATAACTAAATCCGATGGCAATCATAACAAGAAACCCAAGCATATAGTAATTCTCAAATTCTAATGCTACATATATTCCATACCCGGCATAAAGAACAAGAAGGAATTCCAATATTGCAATGGGATTGAATGAAGAAATCACATACTTATTTGCTTTCAAGGAATCAGATTTGGTGTTAACGTTAAATTTAGGTGTTCTAACAAAAGGTGATTTCTTCCCCAAATAACCTTCCATTACTCCAATTGAATTATATAAGCCTATACCCATAGTTAAAGCTAGAAAGATAGGAAAGAAGATTATAAACTTGAAAAAAGCAACGATAAAATTATCCTCTGAGGATTTATTGGATACAAAGTAAATTATCCCAAGTATTATGGTGCTAATAAAGAAAAATGACAAGGAATTCCTGAAGACATGGTCGAACTGAGGAAATTGATTAATGACCAACATAGCTGGAATACTTAGCAGTACCAGAGAAATAATACAAATGAACAAAAAGCTATTTAAAAGGTGAAAAGTAGCATTGATTTTTGTTTTCATTCCAATACCTCTTTTAATTAGAACTTTACCTAAGTTCTTTCTTGCACATTCAGCAGCTCCTTTACTCCATCTAAACTGCTGGCTTTTGAGAGCAGTCATCGTTACAGGTAATTCCGCTGGAGATTCAACATCTTCTAAATACTTAAACTTCCATCCTTTTAATTGAGCTCTATAACTTAAATCTAAATCTTCGGTCAATGTATCTGATTGCCAACCACCAGCATCTTCAATAGTCGTTTTTCTCCAAATTCCTGCAGTACCATTAAAATTTATAAAGTGACCACTAGAATTTCTTCCTCTTTGTTCAATTTTAAAATGAGCATCTAGAGCAAATGCCTGTAGCTTGGTTAAAATTGAATAGTCTTTATTTAAATGACCCCAGCGAGTCTGAACAACACCAATTCTATCATCTTCAAAATAGGGAATTGTTCTATTTAAAAAATCAGGTTCTGGAACAAAGTCTGCATCAAAAATAGCTATGTATTCTCCCCTTAGCAAGTCCATGCCATAAGCCAAAGCGCCTGCTTTAAAGCCTTCTCTATTAGGTCGAATCACGTGTATTATTTCAATTCCCTCCTCGCTCCATTCCTTTACTTTATTAGCTATAATATCTACGGTTTCATCATTGGAATCATCCAGCACTTGAATTTCTAATTTTTCCTTTGGCCAATCAAAATTAGCAACTGCATCGATTAAGCGCTCAATTACATAAAGTTCATTGAAAATGGGAAGTTGTATTGTAACTATAGGTTTATCTTCATCATTATCAAAAGACTTTTCTTGAACTCCTCTATTTTTTCGTTTATCCCTTAGGTAAGCAAATGTTAGGTTGAGTTCTGTAAGTGCATAAAGCAAAATAAAGCTCAAAAAGAAAATATATAGTCCAATGATGACGAACTCCATGTTATTTTTTAAAAACGTATTTAAATATTGTAAATATGATTTTATAGCCTGCTAAAATAGTTCCTTTTATTGTCCCTGTTACTTTAGAAACTCCAATTCTTTCTCTATAACTTACAGCTACTTCGCAAAATTTATATTTTCTTTTTGCTGCTTTGACTTGCATCTCAACTGTCCAACCATATGAAGTGTCCTGCATATTTAACTCTATTAACTTTTCAAACTTCAAAGCCCTAAAAGGACCTAAATCTGTAAATTTAGCACCATAAAACAACCTAATAAGTCGGGTAGCTAACCAATTGCCAAATAGTTGCTGAGGCATCATGGATTTCCTCTCTCTTTTACCCAATGCTCTTGATCCAATCACCATATCCATATTTCTTTCGACAATTGGCTGAACCACGAAAGGTAATTCCTCTGGGTGGTCAGAATAGTCGGCATCCATAAAAACAATAATATCTGGCTGGTCTGTTTTATTCTTTAAGTAATCAATTCCTTTTAGGCAAGCATAGCCATACCCTTGGCGAGGTTCATCCAGAACAGTTGCGCCATTTTCAGAAGCTCTTATTACAGTATCATCAGTAGAATTATTATTAACCACTGTAACTTCTCGAACCCAATCCATCGGCATATCTTTTAATATGTGTACGATTGACTCTTGTTCATTAAAGGCGGGGATTACTACGTCGATAGTTGGTTTTTGAATCATTAATAAAAGACCGTAATTATTATTTATTTAAAAACTCTTTTAACCCTTCATTTCCTAGAATAACTTCTGGAGCTTCCATTCTGGAACCATCAGTATTAGGAGCATTTTCTAAATTAAGAACTCCCCTTGGGCAAACAGCAGAGCAAACTCCACATCCTACACAAGAAGAACGGACTATATTTTGTCCTTTTTGAGCGTAAGCTCGAACATCAATACCTTGCTCACAATAAGTAGAGCAATTTCCACAAGAAATACATTGACCTCCGTTGGTAGTAATTCTAAATCGAGACTTGAATCGTTGAACTATTCCCATATAAGCTGCTAATGGACAACCAAATCTACACCAAGCTCTATTCCCAAGAATTGGATAAAAACCTGTACCAATAACTCCTGCGAAAATTGACCCAATTAAAAACCCATACCATTCTCGAATATTATAGGCAGACATTCCGAATAACACATCTTTGCTACTCATTTCTGGATAGTTCACTTCATTGTAAGAATGATAACCAGCGAATACGGTCATGATTATTGCAAATAGAAATACACTATAAATCATCCATCTTTCAATTTTCCACGTAATTAATCGCTTATCAGATAATTGCCTGTATGGGTCTCCTAAAGTTTCTGCTAAACCTCCACATCCACAAACCCATGAGCAATACCATCTTTTTCCATAGAAATAAACCATTACCGGAATAACTATTAAACTGAGAACAATTCCCCAAACAAACATAAATATTCCAACTGTACCTGAGTCAAAGTGATTATTTACATTCCAATCAAAAAACATATCATAATCTAATGGCCATGCATTTTTCAAATCCATAGCTGGTAAATCAAATAAGGGTAGAATTTCCACTAACAGGAATGCAAAAATTATTTGAAAAAATAAAACACTTGCAGTTCTAACTATTTGATAGCGATTATGGCGGTACTTGATGAACATCCTTATTCCCATTACGGACATAGAAACTGTGTATAACGCACCGTATAAAAACCATTGAGATGCAGAAGCTCCCTCGATAAACAAACCTTTGAAAGGATCTACTATACTTGTCCAATTAACAATTAGCCACGGATAAAAATACAGTAGAATGTAAAAAAAGAATAAGAAAACGAAAGCTAAGATTCCAATCCACCCTCTGCTAGTTGCAGCATCATGGTAGACTCCATTGTTTTTTATTCCAGGTCCACCCATTAAAACAGCACCCGGAAGTATATACATCAATGCTCCAATAATGCAAAGACCAAATGTCAAAAATAAAAACAGCCCTTTATTATCTGTAATTGGTCCATTCGAGGATGCTTTTACTAAATCAAATCGAGAATATTTATTATCCCAGACAAAATATTTCTCTCCTAATTTTCCATTTATTCCTTTGAGTTTGTTTTCAAAATCCTTTTTAAAGTCATCAATCTTTTCATAAGATTTATTTTCGCTAAACATCCAACTGGTATTATCTATCAATAATTTCTGTTTCTTAGGATTATCAGAGAATACAACTTCAACTACATCTTTACTATAAACTAAATTACCACCTATAATTGCAATAGCATAAATTGCGTCAATTTCTGCAGCAGTTATTCCATCTTTTTCAGCAAAGCTTTCTGAAATCGATGCATTTGAATTGTTCAGTAGATTAGAAATTTCACTTGAAAAAGCAAACTGATTGCTAAACTCTTTATCTAGTATCTCTAATTCAATAGCGGCCTTTTTTAAACTCGCTGCTATGGTATCGCCTTTGTCAATTTTTTCTGTAGTAGCATACAAGGATTTTAACGAATCTTCCGACATTTTATAAGTACCAACAAATAGAGACGCTATAAAAACTGCAAAACCTAAGAGGAAGACAACTAAACCAATATTTCTTAAGTTTTTCATACTATCTTGCACCTAAAATTCGTTTCCAACTTCTCTTTTTTACTGAAATATTTGTGCCCTGTTCTACATTGAATTTCGCAACAATTTCATCTTCGTAGACTCTATAAAACTCTGGATCAAAATTAGCGTCTTTTAACTGCTCCATTACTTCATCAATAGTGGAATCAGCATCTAAATGACGATTCATTACTTCATGTCGAATTCTAATTCCTAAGGTATTAAGACCGAAAAATTTTCTTGAAACTTTATCGAATACAAAATGCATACACATTTCACCATCTTTATGTTCCCAATAAAAATTTGCTTCACCTGCTTTTAGCCTTGAGTGCACTCGTCCGTAAGTTTGGTATTCTATATCAAAAAACTTTGCAGAATTGAACCAATGACCTGGTTTGTAGGCTAGTTTGTTTCCACATATAGTTTGCGCAACCGTTTCTCCCATTATGCGACCTGTATACCAAACTTGCTCTAAGTTATTTCTTCCTGCTATTGCTTTCGAAAATTGCGCGCAATCACCAATTGAATAAACATCCGGCTGATTCGTCTCTAGGAATTGATTAACAACAATACCTTCTTCAGTTTCTAAATCTGTCTCTTTTAAGAAATCTATATTTGGAGACACCCCTGGAGTTAAGCCAACAAACTGACAAGCTAATTCTTCCCCATTAGATGAAACGACCGCTTTTACACGACCACTTTCATCTGAAATTATTTCTTGCAACTCCGTAGTAAAACGCAAATCAATCCCCCTACTCTCTAAGTGTTTCCCAATAATCTCTGCTTCCTTTACTGGAAGGACATTTCCCCAAAATTGGTCTTCTCTGACAAAGAAAGAAACGGGTATATTTCTAGAATGAAGCATTTCAGCCATTTCAACACCAATTAACCCTCCTCCAACTATAACAGCTCTTTCTACCTTGAGTACGGAAGTATTCTCTTCCATTAGGTCCAAATCTTGTTTACTGTACAACCCTTGAACTCCTTTTAAATTTTGCCCTGGCCAACCAAACTTATTGGGCTTAGAACCAACAGCAAGAATTAATTGATCATAAGTCATTTTACCCCTTCCAGAAAAACTTAATACTTTAGAATCATAATCTACCTTTTCAACAAACCCTCTCTTCAATTCAATTCGATTCTTTTCCCAGAACCAATTCTCATAAGGTTGTGTATGTTCAAATTTCATATGCCCCATATAAACATACATAAGAGCTGTTCGAGAAAAGAAATAATCTGTTTCGGCAGAAATTATCGTAATACGCTTGTTGCTTAATTTACGGATGTGACGAGCAGCAGTAACTCCCGAGATGCCGTTTCCAATAATTACTACGTGTTCCAAATCTATTTTTTAATTTTTGGTAAATTATAATAATTCTAAATAAGAACAATGAAATTCACAAAATAACTACAACTATTCTTGTCTATTTTTAAATAGCAAGACTTTTAGCAATACTAAGAAATTAACTGATATTACTATGGGGTAACTTTTAATTAAGTTTAACTACAAATGCATCATCTAAGAGAGCGTCTCCAGAAATCATTTTCTTCTTAGCTAAGTTTGCAGCCTCTTTGGAACTGTAAGTACCGATTGAAACTTTGGTAAGATTTCCTAAATTTCGTTTAATTAAGTCTCCTGTTTTAAGTTTGTGTTTAATACAAAACTCCATAACTCTTCGGTCGCTATAATCTGAAAGAGACAATAACTGAATTGAATAATTACCAGTACCATTTGTGCTCTCTATGTTTTCCGTACTATTCGTGTTTTCGCTATTTTCCAAAGTCTCTGTTAATTCTTTATTCCCTGCAATCACCAAAGCATAGGAGGTTTTATCACTCAAATCCTTAATCACAAAGGAATTATCTTCAGGCGTAACACCTTGATACGTAGTATAATCGGTTGACTCTACTGAAACAATTAAGTCTTCAATATTTGGTTTCATTTTACTTTCTCCAACAGCATAAACAAACTTCACTCCAATGGAAATATCTTGATTAATGGAAGGTTGTATATAAAAAACAGTTGTGACTCCATCATCTCCCACAGAAAATGAGTAGAAGGAAATTCCATCACTTTCTTTCTTAGCAACATTCCCTGCAGACGACGGAGTAATTACATTTACTCCTTCTGGAATTTTAAAAGAAACTTTTGCAAATTCAGCATTGGAGGCAGCTAAAAAAACAGATGTAATTTTATACTCATTCTTTTCCGAATTTTTTTCAACCGTATGGGTTACAACAACATCTGAAGCAAAAAGCTCACTAACAATACAAAGGGAAAAGAAGATAGTAAAAATTGATTTTTTCATATTGTAATTATATTTTCAGTTCTATTCAATTCGGATCAATGAATTCGGGTATTAGCTAAATAGTGATTTAAGTAATGCATATAAAATAAAAACCCGTTCCCAACATTTGCCGAGAACAGGATTTAACAAGTAAGTTATTATTCCGTTAATCTTTCAAAAGCTCACCTATTTCAGAATCCAATTTCCCATTACCATCCAATTTTGCTTGCCATGAGTAATGTTCATTATTTTTAATTGCAACTTTATCCGGTTGAACCGTTCCAAACAACACCAAATGCTTTCCATCTTCATGTAACTTAACATAATCACAATGACGGTGATAGTTTTCTTCTTTTTCTTCCAAAGCATAATCCCATTGAATTTCCCCTCTTGCATTCACCTTTACAACTCTCTCTCTGGTATCTTTATCGTCTAGTTTATTGTGTGCTTCCATAAAAACATAAAAATACCCTGTTCTATCTTCAATTATACTTTGAGCTTCTGTGTTGTCATTTTTAGAGCCAAAAAAGTGAGACCAAATAACCTCTTTCTTTTCATTAAGAAAAACCACCTTAGCTCCTTTTGAGGAACCCTCAGAATATCCACCTATGATAATAAGGCCTCCATCCCGTGTGACAATAACTGGCGCCGAAAAATCTGCCTTTCCTATATAACTAGTTAAATCTGAATGTAATGCAATTCCATTCTCTTTTGCATAAATTTTACCATCCTCCAATGTAGCCTGAGCAAAATAATTTATATTGGAAAAGGTAATCAATAGTAATAGTAACTTTCTCATAATACAATACTTAAAAATTTATTTTTAATAAATGTAAGGCCTTATACTTAAATATCCTAGAAAGGTTCTAAACTGATAAAAAAGAAATTTTAGTTGAAAACGATAAAAGAACACTCTTACCAGGCAAAAAGGCCTTCCATTACCTGCTTTCCCCATGGTTTATCTCCAAACTTTTCTGCCATGTCTTTTCGAAGCTCTTCTTCTGTCTTTATTTTTTTGGCGGGAAATTCGGGAATATATTCCTCAATATTATCAACTCCTATTTCAACAGTCTTAGCAAAATAAACAACTCCTCCATCTTCAGTAGCCAAGCCTAATATAGTTCCAGGTAAACCCCAGAAACTTTCGGGACCTATACTAGGCATGATTTCTTCTGTGTACCAAGCATGGATTCTGGTTGTATCATCCTTTTCCCAGATTACTCTTCTGCAATCATATCCCGCAATTTTTCGCATACTTGAAGTCACCTTCCACTCTCTTTTTTTCAAACTATCAGATACGAAAACATTATCACCCCAAACAGGCAATATTGACATTCTTTGATTTTTATTTAGATTTTGATAAACTGTATTCTTCATGGTAGCCCAATCCATTTGTTCTACCAAATCGGTTTCTTGTGGCTTAAAAATGGATATTGTATCATTAAAATACATTTCAAACATATCAATTTTTATTTTTTTATCCTTTAGCCAAGCTTTCATTCGGCTATCTGAATATTTCTTTAATAAGTTTGTTCTTCTTTCAAACACAATCTTACCCGATCTTATCTGGCCTGTTCCAGTAAGACTTATTAAAACCAATAAACCAATAATTAATACTTTCATATCTTAATGCCAACCCTGCGGATCTTTTTCTTTAGTTTTGTTATTATTAAACTTCATTGTCAACTTCAATAAAAAATATCGACTAATAATAGTAGTTCTATTATCTGTTATTACATTACCATTTATTTGCCGTTGGGCTATAATATTTTGATTTAATATATCATTACCAATAATTGATAAAATTAGGTTTTCCGTTTCTAAAAATGCTTTACTAATTTCAGCATTCCAAATTAGAAAACTCAGGTTATATCCGTCTGACAACTGAGAATTAATAGTGTAAGAAACATCTGATTTCAACATGAAGTGAAATGGCAACTGCCACTTTAAATAAGCTGAATAACTCTGTATTGTAAATGGCGTATTACTGTAAAAAGTACTATTTGCTTCGTTGTAAGAAAAATTATTCGCAACGGAAATATCTAAAGAATCTAAATCTAGTTCTAGTTTAACTCCTGCAGCAATAGCTGTGTTCTCTGTCAGGTTTTCGGCATCATTAATGAAACTAGTATATTTACTATATGAACCATTAACATTTGGCATCAGCTTCAATATCCTTTTATAGATTGGAAAACTTGCTCCTCCGTATAAACTACCAAATTGATTACCATCTACATTTACAGTTTGTGCTATTGTTCTTCCAAAAGAATCATAATTGGTTGCATTGGTAAACGCATTTTCCTTAACCGAGAAATTGATTCCTGTCCATACATATTTTGCAGTTAAGGGAGACCAGGAATTAAAATTCACATTGAAAGAATGACTATAATCAGGCCTTAAATTAGGGTTACCAAGAGAAATTCTGTTTGGATTAGCATTATCTTGAATAGGTTGCAAAGCAGAAATTGAAGGTTGAGAAGATGCAGTATTATAGGCAAAAGACAAACTTTTACTTCGGCTGGGCTTGTATTTGTATCTAAAATTCGGCAGGAGGTTATTAATGTCTTGAAGAATTAATGTGTCCGAAATTAAATTCTCATTTGAGATTGCCACATTGCGTAAACGACCGCCAACATTGAAAACATGCTTTTTTGTTTCGTAAATAAACTTCGCTCCCGCTTTGTTTTCTTGCCGAATGTTTTTGAAAATATTCGAGTTGTCAGAAACCAATTCCGTGTATTCACCATTAACATTATTAAAGGAAGTTATACTTAAGTCTGATAATTCGTACCTGTACTCATATTCCATCTCTAATTTAATTTTTTTACTTAATGGCTCTGTAAATGTTAATATACCCGTATGTTTTTGACTAGAATTAATATTTTCCTTTTGCTGATCAACAACATCAACATAATCGACAATACCATAATACGTCGTTGCAGAAAGCAATGAGCCATTGGTTTTATTATCATTCACTTCAAGATTATACTTTAACATCAGCTCTCTTTTATCTTTCTTAAACCTTCTGCGCAGCTTTGCACGAGAGTTAATAGAATAGCCTTCCGAATTATTTAAATTTCTGATAGTCGTATTTAAAGTTTCTATAGCATTATCCGTGAGAAACGTAGCGTTTGAAGAGTCATTTTGCGATGCCGCATCTATTGTTATTCCTGGGCGCAATTCAAAGTAAGTCAAAGAATCTATATCACTTATCAATTTTAAATTGATTCTATGTGATTCATCTTTATTAACATTATTTGCATAATTATCTGTAAAATAGGAAGAGTCTGACAAAAAATACTGTGATAAACTGCTAGAGGTAGCATCTAATTCCGTATTGTAGTAGGAATAATTAAAGCCCACTTTTGTTTTCTTACCTATTTTATCACTGTAATAAAAACCTGCTCTGAGAGTTTTGGGTATACCAGAAACATTGTTTTGATTTTCACCCATGCTAGAGTATTTAAACCCTCCTCCACTTTCATTATCTAAACCAAAGCGGTTTCTATCCCTATAACCAAAAGTAGAAAGAGGAGTATTAGAACCTAACCCAAAGAACGAAATCTTCTGGGTCTTATTAAATTTATTCAACAAAACCTCTCCTTCATAAAAAGGGTTTGCAACCCCCGGAGTTAAATCGCCATCTGTTGCACCAGAAACCCTTCCAAAATATCCTTTTTTAGCATCTTCTTTCAATTTTAAATCCATGACTTGAATGGTTTCATCTTCACCATCTTCTGCATCATCATTCTTTTTTTCATATACCTGAACTGACTCTACTCCATCAGCCCCTAAATTTCTAGTTGCAACAGTAGGATCAGAACCAAAAAACTCATCTCCATCGACCAAAACTTGGGATATTGACTTCCCCTGAGAAGTAATATTTCCATCTTTATCTACGTCAATACCCGGTAGTTTTTTTAGTAAATCTTCTACAACTGCATTTTGCCCAACTGCAAAAGAATCCGCATTATAAACGAGTGTATCACCTCTAAAGTAAACGGGCTCATTGTTAGCGAATATTACCACCTCATCAAACACTTGACTTTCGCTCGGTAATATTATTTCGGGTACAGTAAATTCCTTTTTCTCTGGCGTTCCAATTATAAAATAAGAGCGCTCATCAAATTTTGGATGCGTTATCAATAATTCTATTGTTGTAACCGGAAGGTTCGAAAACAAAAATTCTCCCCTTAAATCTGTACGTTTAAAATCTAATAAAACAGAATCACTTAAACGAACTGCCATAACAACAGCATCGGCTAAAGGGAGTTTATTCACAGTATCAACAACGTTACCTTTTATAGTGAGGTCTTGTGCTATTGAGGTTGAACCAATTATTGCTAATAATAAGCAAAGTAAAAGTTTTTTCATTTAGGTTGTTTCTGAAAATTAAATAATTGAATAGTAGTATCAATACAAATAAACTTACCAAGTAAAATTAGATTAATCCTATTACTAAAACTGTTAAAAAAGTATAAATGACCCAAATGGAGTGTGAACGGTTGAATGCCCTAACTTATGAAGAAAAATAACTACAATTTAACTACCGCATTCAAAATAAGAATGGAGAATTAAGCTAATTAAACGGATAGCATAGTAATGAGATACAACCATGCAATAAAAGAGGAAAGAATCATTAGCCTTCTAACCGAAGTATTTAAATTATATTTCTCTTCATCCTCTCTTGTTATTAAACTTGCCGTAATTCCAATTAAAAGAAAAAGAAAAACATTAAGTAAAGGGTTATTTAATAAAAAGAGTAATGCACACATACTTGCAATAGGGAAAGAATACAGTAATGTGTTTTTATTTGCCTGTACTTGATATTCCTTATTAAAAAACAATAGAAGTCCTAGGGCTGCCCATGCGGCAATATTGGTTATAGCTAAAACCCCACTAATACCTGGATTAATTTGGCTAATCCAATCACTCATTACACCTAAAGGAAGCAACAAAAATAAAATAGAATACTTATTAAAACCACTCGTAAAAAAGAAGGACATCGAAACAATGGGCACGAGAATAAATAGCATCGGTAACGGGACTACATAATTCCCATCAGAAAATAGGTAACTAATTCCATAAAGTGCGTAAGCAAGGAAAAGGTAAAGCGCTATTTTAACATCCCATTTCAAGAAATACGAAAATATTTCATTTTTTCCAAACCTACGTAAAAGAGTCTATTTTAAGGATAAGCGACTTACTTTTAATGATGAAAAGTGTTAAATTTTAGTTAATAATGTAACTTTTTTTTAAATCTACGTTACATAAGCATAGTAACTAGTCATTGAAGTAATTGGTTTCACTTCGGGTTTAAAAATACTGGTTATTTCTGTAAGGTGGTGAAAGCCGTTCCGGGAGGGACGGCTTTCTATTTTTAGGAAGGTTTTTATTCTGCATCATATGATCGGTAAAAAATCTTTTAAAAATGATACGTCAGTCGTATTCGAAATTTCAATTTGCTCTACGACATACTCACCTCTTGATTTAAGCTCCATCTTTTTCATCTTAATTACTTCAATAGAGGGATAGCCAAATTCCAAAACGACTTTCCCCATCACATAATAACAACCTTTACCTTGCAAAGGATATTGTTTGAGTACCTGCGAAAAAAAAACGGTATCGAAGAACTTTCCGTTTAAATCAACGAAACATCCAAACTTCATTATGTCCCCTTTACTTGTTCTAACCTTCTTCTCATTAACATAATAGCCGGTAATTACAACAATTTGACCTTCTTGCTGTGACAAATCACTCGCTAATATAGACTTCTCTAGTCGGCCCTTTATCAAAGAAAAAGGTGAGCATAAGGGGTAATTCAATAACTGAATTTGATCTATTATATCGTCGTAGGGATTATGCATCAATTTAGGTAGTTCGAATGTTTGAGTTTGTATTTTAAACAACGAAGCTGTTTCAGATACTTTAGCTACTCCTTTTAAAATAAACTGACTCTGCCACATCAATTGCTTTTTAGACATCTCTGTAAAGCGCAATGCGTTAATCCGAATGAGAATAAACAGCTGTTCGACACTTACATTTGTTCGTTCTATAAAATCTATTAAATCAATATAAATTCCATCTTCTGCTCTAGCACAAAGAATCTTCTTAACCAATTTGTATTCAAGCTCCTTGACAAAACTTAATCCGATATAAATCTCTTCTCCATAAATACAGGCATTCTGCTCACTTTTATTTATACAAGGCTCATTGATAGTTGCTCCAGCAACTCTCGCCTCGTGGACATAAAACTCTGTCGAATAAAAGCCTCCCCTATTATTGATTACAGCTACCATAAACTCCAAAGGATAATGCGCTTTTAAATACAAGCTCTGAAAACTTTCTACAGCATAAGATGCCGAATGGGCTTTTGAAAAAGAATATCCTGAAAAACTCTCAATCTGCCTCCATACTTCGTTGGTTAATTCATCCGGATAGCCTTTAGCTTTACAATTATCAAAAAACAAATTAATGACACGTTGCATTTCTTTTTTAGAACGATATTTTCCACTCATGGCTCTTCTAAGAACGTCCGCATCAGCTAGGTCAATTCCTGCAAAGTAATGAGCTACCTTTATAACATCTTCTTGATAAATCATAATCCCATAAGTCTCCTCAAGCAACTTTTCCATAATTGGATGTAGATATGCAAACTTTGCTTTATGAAAGCGTTCTATATATAATTTCATCATTCCAGACTTAGCCACTCCAGGACGTATAATAGAACTAGCTGCCACTAATGAAATGTAATTGTCACAGCGAAGTTTATTCAATAAACCTCTCATCGCTGGGGACTCAATATAGAAACACCCGACCGTATCGCCAGATTTGAGTTGTTTCTGTACTTGTAAATCTTCTTGAAACTTCTCCACTTGATGGATATCAACCTCAACACCCTGATTCTTTTTAATAATTTGAACCGCTTCTTTAATATGCCCAAGACCCCTTTGAGAAAGTATATCAAACTTATAAAAACCAATATCTTCCGCTACATGCATGTCCCATTGTACTATTGGAAAACCTTTGGGCGGCATTTGCATTCCTGTGTAATTATACAGCGACTTTTCTGATATAATTATTCCGCCTGCATGAATACCTAAATAGTTCGGAACTCCTTCAAGCAATGAAACATATTTAAATAATTGCTTTGTTATTTGATTTGCGTTCAAAACATGATCAGGCTGCCTAATTATTCTATCTATTTCTTCTTTGGGAAGCCCAAAAGTTTTAGCTATTTCTCTTATTGCAGAACGGCCTTTAAAAGTAGTATAAGTCGCTATTAATGCTACGTGTTCGGGACCATACTTACTAAATACATAATCTATAACAGTATCTCGTTCATCCCAAGAAAAATCAATATCAAAATCTGGTGGAGAAGTTCGATGTGGGTTAATAAAGCGCTCAAAATACAAGTCCAATTTAATTGGATCTACATCTGTTATTTTCAAACAATAAGCAATAACACTATTTGCTCCACTTCCCCTACCAACATGATGAAACCCTTTCGTTTTAGCATACCTTAAGATGTCCCATGTAATTAAAAAATAAGGAGAAAAACCCAGTTGCTTTATCACTTTTATTTCTTTATTAAATCTTTCTAGTGCTTTGGGATTTTGCTTTTCATACCTATAAGCAAATCCTTTCTTAGCAAGAGAAAGCAATAGTGCATTGTCCTTTTCGAGAGACTCCGTAAAAGAAGCTTTGTTTTTAGGCGTTCCAAATTCAAAGTCAATCGAACACTGATCTAAAATGTTTTGAGAATTATCAATCAAAATCGGAAATAGTTGGTACTTCTTTTTTAATTGAGTCTGCCCTACAAAAAACTGATTAGCAGGAGCCAAATCAGCCTCTTTTAGCTTAGAAAGGATTGTACAGAGATCAATTGCACGTAGTATTTTATGCAATCGATAATCGTTCTCTTTGCGCTTAAAGGAAATAGTATGTAAAGCAACTAGCTTGTCGTGATATTGTTTATGGTATTTAATAACGTGATTAACCTGATGTGGTAATACACTTATAAATTCATCGTCCGATAATTCACTGGGATGAATTTTTCCATAGGGATAGATAATTAAAACATCCTTAAGTGCAGGAGCAATTGTATCAATTGAGACTCTATTTAATAGAAAACTAGAAAGGTATTTGTTAATTCTGTAATAAGCTTCATTGTTTTTAGCCAAAGCCGTATACAATAATTCACCTGAATTGCGAAACTCGACTCCTATAACTGATTTTATTCCATGACTCTTTGCATACCTTACAAAATCTAAAGCTGCCGAAGTGTTATTGATATCTGTTAACGCCAAAGTAGAAATGCCATATTCCTTAGCAAAATCCACTAGTTCCCTAATTGATAAAGTGCCGTATCGTAAACTATAATATGAATGACAATTAACAATCATTGTCTTCTGTGCGCTGGAATTACAGGCGGCTCTCCTGTAAATGAATTCATTCTACCAAAGCCTCTTGTTCCCAAACCAGCACAGCGTATAACGGCTTTCATTCCATACCGATTTCTTAGCACATCCATCGCTTGATACAAGCTAATTAATTCTTCTGTATCTTCAAAAAGGTTAATCTGCTGCCCACCTTCTACAAAGTGAGAAAAACTTACACCTACAAGCCTTACCCTCACCCTTCGATTATATACTTCATTAAACAAATCCTTTGCTGTATCAATAAGCACATTATCGGAAGAAGTATATGGAATTCGTCTTTGTTTGGTATACGTCTGCATATCTGAATAGCGAACTTTTACAGCAAGACAAGCTGTTAACTTGTTGCCATTTCGCAATTGAAAAGCTAAATTCTCCGTCATTGCTATTATGATATTGAGAAGTTTATTGATATCTGTAGAGTCCTTCTCAAAAGTGATTTCTGAACTAATGGATTTTCTTTCCTGATAAGGAACTATTGGAGAATTATCAATTCCATTACATTTTTTCCAAATGTTCTTACCATTAGCCCCTAAAACCCTTTGAATTACTTCAATTGGCATTTTTTGCATGGTATGTATGTATTCAACTCCCATATTACGTAAGAGTATAAAAGTTTTTTCTCCCACCATTGGTATTTTCTGAATAGACAAAGGAGCTAGAAAAGGTTTCTCCAAACCACTTTTAATAATAATTTGACCATCAGGTTTTGCCTGCCCTGTTCCTACTTTAGAAACCGTTTTATTAGTCGACATGCCAAATGAAATAGGAAGTCCTGTTTCCCTTGTAATTCTTTGTCTTAACTCTGTTGCCCACTTATAGCAGCTATAAAACTTATCCATGCCCGAAGCATCAATGTAAAACTCATCAATGGAAGACTTCTCATAAATAGGTGAATCCTCTTTTATAATGTCTGTTACCAAATTAGAATACTTGCTATAAACACCACTATCTCCTCTAATAATAAACGCTTCAGGACAAAGTCTTTTTGCTAACCGCATTGGCATTGCCGAATGGACACCAAACTTTCTAGCCTCATAACTACAAGAAGCTACTACTCCTCTATCGGAAGTCCCTCCAATAAGTACTGGTTTACCAATTAATTTTGAATTAATCAATCTTTCACAAGAGACAAAAAAAGTATCTAAGTCCATATGTATGATAGTTCTGTCGCTCATTTTTATAAAATAAATTGAAGAGGAAAATTACAAGTACAAAAAAAGATTAAAAACTAACCTTTGATTGATTGCTTTTTGAGCAAGAAAGAAGCAAGAATCATTAAATAAAAGCTAAACCTTAATACCTCATTGATGCTTGAGACCACTTACTTCCCTATTACAAAACAAAGAAAGATTTCAACAACGTAAAGTAACTCTGTTGTAAATATTTATTGAACTAGCATTAAATATTTACTGAGATTAAAGAATACAAACACTTACCTTTTATAATAATCTTCTTTGGACTAGAATTTGTTTAATGTATTTTCACAGCCGAATTAATAAACCGTAATTATACAGATATGAAATACTTACTAATAACTTTAATCACGCCTCTATTTTTTAATAGTTTTATTTCTCAAAAGACACAAATTGACAACAATACAATTTGGTATAATGGCGTCTTTTATCCCGAGAACATTAGTGGCGTTAACTCAATGAATGATGGAGAATACTTTACTTCTTTAGATTACAATCAAGAAACAGAAGCTCTTGAAATCAATAAATATTCTTACGCTAATTATGAAAAGGTGGAAACAATATTATCATCTGCAGACTTTAAGCCGGATGGAAAAAAAGCGATACCATTTGATGACTACCAATTCAGCTCAGATGAAACAAAACTCTTACTAGCTACAGAACAGGAGGCTATTTACAGACACTCTTCTAAATCGAACTATTACATCTATGATATTACTTCAAAAAAAATTAGCGCATTATCTGACTTTTCAAAAGGGAAACAGCGATTAGCAGAATTTTCTCCCAATGGAAACAAAGTTGCATTTGTTAGAGAAAATAATATTTTTATTAACGACTTATCAGCTAACAAAGAAGTTACAGTAACTACTGATGGTAAAATGAATGAAATTATCAATGGTGAACTGACTGGGTTTTACGAAGAAGAGTTTGCATTTCACAAAGGTTTTTACTGGGCTCCTGATGGAAGTAAAATAGCCTATTATAGGTTTGATGAATCGAAAGTCAAAGAATTTCAAATGGAAACATATGGGACGCTATATCCAGACCGTTTCGTTTTTAAATACCCAAAAGCAGGTGAAGATAATTCTGTAATTAACATTAAAGTATACTACGTAAATGCTGGAAAAACATTTCCTTTCAATATTGGAACAGAAACAGATATCTACATTCCCAGAATCCAATGGACAAACAACCCTAATGTACTCTGTGTACAAAGAATGAATAGACTCCAAAACAAAATTGAATTGCTTACCACTGAGTTTTCAAACCCAAATGCAAAACTATCTCTTGCCCCTGCAAAAGTAATTTACACAGAAACAGCTAAAACATACATAGACATACATGATAACACCACCTTTTTAAAGGATGGAGAAAACTTTTTATGGACAAGTGAAAAAGATGGTTTCAACCATATTTACAAAATCAATATGTCTACTGGTAACGAAACGCAACTTACTTCAGGAAACTGGGAAGTAACAAGTGTTTATGGAATGAATGAAAAAAGTAAGTCAATCTATTTTCAAGCAGCAAAAGATCATCCTACTAAAAGAGAAGTTTATTACCTTTCAAAAAAAGGTGCTGTAAATAAACTATCTATTAAGTCAGGAAATAACAGAGCTGAATTTAGCAAAGGCTTTAAGTACTATTTACATTGGAACACAGATGCTAACACCCCTGCTCACGTTACACTAAACAGTGCAAAAGGAAAAGAAATAAAAGTATTGGAAGATAATAAAACGTTAATCGATACTTTAAAAACATTTGATATCTCTCCTAAAGAATTCTTTACAGTAAAAGGTGAAAACGGAGATGATTTAAATGCTTGGATGATTAAACCTTCTTCGTTTGATGAAAGTAAAAAGTATCCAATGCTAATGTTTGTTTATGGAGGTCCTGGTATAAACACTGTGAATGATTCGTGGGAATACAACAATTACTTCTGGTGGCAATCTTTAGCACAACAAGGTTATGTCGTTGTTTCTGTAGATGCTAGAGGAACTGGGTACAGAGGAAGAGACTTTAAACACAGTACTTATTTACAATTAGGAAAATACGAGACTGAAGATCAAATAGCAGCAGCTAAAGTTTTAGGCAAAAGACCTTATATCGATTCAGAAAGAATTGGAATCTTTGGTTGGAGTTATGGCGGATATATGTCATCTCTTTGTATTACAAAAGGTGCTGATGTATTTAAAGCTGCAATTGCTGTTGCTCCTGTTAGTAACTGGCGTTTTTATGACAATATATATACAGAGAGATTCATGAGAACTCCACAAGAAAATGGTGAAAATTACGACATCAACTCTCCTATCGACCATGTAGATAAATTAAAAGGAAATTACTTACTTATTCACGGAACTGCTGATGATAATGTACATTTTCAAAATGCGGTTGAAATGGTAGATGCCTTACAAAAAGTGGATAAACAATTTGATTTTATGGCATACCCAAATAAAAACCATGGTATTTATGGAGGCAAAACACGTTTAAATCTCTATAATAAAATGACTAAATTCTTATTATATAATTTATAAAACAATAACTATGAAAGTATTTGTATTTGCTTTACTAATCTTTACTTCCAGTGTTTCTATAGCACAAGCAACCAATCAAATTAATTGGATGACATGGAACGAAATGACTGCTCAAAGAGATAAAGACTCTATTAAGAAAAAAATCTTCGTTGACTTTTATACTGGATGGTGCGGATGGTGCAAGAAAATGGATGCTACAACATTTGCAGACCCTAATATTGTAGCGTACATGAATCAAAATTTTTATGCAGTAAAATTTGATGCCGAAACCAGAGACACAATTGTTTTTAACGACCATACATTTGTAAATACTGACCCTACATTTGTAAAAACATCTCCAAATGCAAGAGGTCGTGCACATTGGTTTGCGCAATCCCTCTTAGAAAGTCAGTTATCCTATCCTTCTTATGCTATGCTTGATGAAAATTTCACAAGATTAATGATTTGGAAAGGATTTAAAAAGCAAGATGAGTTAATCGGAATTTTAGTGTTTTTTGCGACGAACCAGTATAAGTATTATCATAATTTCTTGAATGAACAATGGCAAAAATCGCTGCAACAACAGCAAGGCAAAAGTCAACCGGGACAATAGAATTAGCTTAAATATGCTTTAATGCCAATCTATTAATTATGCCATCACCTACCCCCATTTTAGGAACAATCATATTAGTTGAACCGGCCGATTTCATTACAAAAAGGTAAATTTCTCCTGCTAAAACAATTACATCTGCTCGATTTGGTTTCAGGTTAAATTTTTCAATCCTTTCTTCTAATTCAAATGAAGCCATCGATTGAACAAATCCTTCTATTTCATTGTAAGAAATGAAATCGTGTGGTTGATGATTACTCTGTTTAAATATTTTAGTAATACTCCCTCCAGAACCTACCGAAATCACATTGTCATTTACATTAACAATACTTTCAATAAAATCCTTTAAATCGTTCCAAACCTTATCTTTAACTGTTGATTTAAGTAATCTTACAGCTCCAACTTTAAACGATCTAGATGTTATCCTTTGTCCATTTTTCAACAATGTAATTTCAGTACTTCCACCTCCAACGTCTACATATAAATACGTTTTACCTAAGGACAAGCCTGACGTTTTCCAATTGGAAAAAATGAGAGATGCTTCTTCTTCACCAGATATTAAATCAATAAAAACTTCCGATTGAAAATGAATAAAGTCTCTTACCTCAATACCATTTTTTGCTTCACGCATTGCAGATGTTGCGCAAGCTCTATAATCGAATACTTCATTGACTTCCATTAATAATTTAAATGACTGCATAACCTTTAACAACTTCTCACTTTTATCAGCTAGGATTCTACCTTCTTTAAAAACATCTTCTCCTAAACGAAGTGGGACTCTCAACAATAATATTTTAGAGGTCTTCAATGCCCCTTTTTCAATGAGAACTCGTTTTATCAATAATCGAATTGCGTTCGAACCTATGTCTATTGCAGCTAATTTCATATTATTCATTTATCAAAACACAACGTACATACTCTATATAGATACATCTATAAAATAATGCAAAATCTATACTGATGTACGGTTAAATATAGGTATATTTATAATCTTATGTATTGTTTTGTAATTACTAAACAATATAATTATTGTCATTTATGTTATTGGACAACTTGAAATTTATATTTGGAAAGCACTTTTTAAAATTACCTAGGATTGATAATTTACTAGGAGTTGTGTAATTCATTTAATACGATTATTATGAAGAAAATTTTAGCAATAACTATATCTAGTCTTCTATTCATCAATGTGATAGGCCAGGTAAATATAACTAAACCTGATAAAAAAGCGCTTAAAATAGCGCAAACAAATTTATCAAAAGAAAATTTCAATGAAGCATTTAATATGTTTTCTACACTCTATAGCAAATACCCGCAAAACCCTGAAGTTTTATTTGGTATTGGTGTTTGCAAGCTAAACAAAAGAGGAGTGGAAAAAAATGCGCTTCCAATATTAATTGAAGCCTATAGAAACGGAACTAAGAATGATGATATCTTATTCTATTTAGGGAAAGCATATCATTTTCACCATAAGTTTGATGAAGCTCAATCTTCTTTCGAGGAGTATAAAACCAACAATAAAATATCAATCTCTATAGCTGAAATAGATAATAATATTGAAATGGCCATCAATGCAAAAAAACAAATTTTAAACGCTAGAAATGTAGAAATCGTAAATATTGGATCTTCAATTAACACGGCAAATGAAGAGTCTGTTCCAGTAATTTTACCTAACGGAAAAGGCATGTTCTTTACTTCAAGAAGGGAAGGTGGTTTTTCTGATGATAAAAACTATAAGGGCAATTATTTTCAAGACATTTATTTTTCTGAATACAATAACTATGAATGGCAGACAGCTTTTAATGAAAAAGTCTTTAATTCAAAATTAAACGATGGCTGTGTTAGTATCTCTCACGATGGCTCTGCACTAATTACTTACATCATTAGTGATAATAGCACAAAGAAAACAACGACTCCAGAAGGAAACCTATACTATTCTAACTACAGTGACTCTGCATTATGGAGTGCGCCCATAAAATTTGGACCTACTATCAATAGTGAATATCAAGAATTGAGCGCATGCTTTTCTTTAGACAAGAAAACGCTTTATTTCTCCTCAAACCGACCTGGAGGATATGGAGGATTTGACCTTTACAAAGTAAAACAATTACCAAATGGAGAATGGGGTGTAGCAGTTAACCTAGGACCAATTATAAATACAGAACATGATGAGAAAGCGCCTTACCTTCATACAGACGGAGAAACTTTCTACTTTTCTTCTGAAGGACATTCTACAATGGGAGGGTTTGACATATTTAAATCTTACGAAAGAGCAAATAAATATTGGAGCACTCCAGAAAACGTTGGTTACCCGATCAATACAGTAGATGATGACCTTTACTTTACCATTAGTGAAGATAACAAATTAGGCTATTATTCATCAGACAGAGAAGGCAGTTTGGGTGGATCAGATATTTTCAAAATTAAAATGTTTGATGCAGCTAACTATCAGGAAGTAATCCATTGTAGTATTTTTAACAAGCAAGAAAAAAAAGCTGTAAACGCTAAAATTACATTGATTGATGAAGTTAGTCATACATTAAAGGGTATTTACCGACCTAATGGCTCTGGGAAGTTTATCATGATCATTCTGCCTGGCGTAGACTATCAGATTGCTATTGAAGCAGATGGATATAATTCCAGAATACTACATATGAACTTTCCTGAAAGCACCGATTTATATACAAACTATGAATTTAATTTAGTTAAAAAAGAATTTAAACAGCAATAATATAAGCGAGCAATAAAACATCTACATATTATTCTTTCCTCCTATTTATTACTATGCTGACAACTCGCAAACTCAAAGAGGTTTTCACATAGAGCGGTATTTTATCCCTGAATAGACTAAAAAAATTTGCTCGAACCC
>Ga0206130_10001011_pt1 | contig 43093 bp, 47 predicted proteins | sample Helgoland_Spring_9_FD_148637 | JGI IMG/M metagenome (GOLD analysis project Ga0206130, IMG submission 148637) | Pelagic subsurface seawater microbial communities from Kabeltonne, Helgoland, North Sea - Helgoland_Spring_Bloom_20160512_1 | ecosystem: Environmental > Aquatic > Marine > Epipelagic ...
GAAGAAGAAGTAACTTCAACAGCATCATTTGTTGATGACCTAGGTGCAGACTCACTAGACACTGTTGAGCTGGTCATGGCGTTGGAAGAGGAATTTGATTGTGAGATTCCTGATGAAGATGCAGAAAAGATTACAACCGTTAAGCAAGCACTAGATTACGTCAACGCAAATAAGTAGACGATATCTAGAGTTATATTCATTCGGTAAGTGGTTTCTATAATCGAATCCACTTAAACTAAAGATTAAATTATCTTGGTATCTACGTTCAGTGAAAGATAGAAGAGTAGTTGTAACCGGACTTGGGATTGTTTCTCCTGTGGGCTCAACTGTTGAGACTGCATGGCAAAACATCTGTGCCGGAAAAAGTGGTATAGCAAAGATTGAAGCATTTGATGCTTCAGAATTTTCTGTGCAAATTTCAGGCCCAGTGCAGGGTTTTAATGTAGATGATTACATTTCGAAGAAAGAACAACGGAAGATGGACCCGTTTATTCATTACGGCATTGGTGCGGGTGTGCAAGCAATCAAAGATTCAGGATTGGTTGTCACCGAAGAAAATGCAGAACACATAGGTGTAGCAATTGGATCTGGTATTGGTGGTCTGCCAGGCATCGAGAAGAGCTACGGCACTTTCTTGAAGTCAGGCCCACGTAAGATCTCTCCATTCTTTGTGCCTTCTAATATCGTCAACATGGTCTCTGGTAATTTATCGATCATGTACGGCTTTAAAGGGCCTAATATCTCTATCGTTTCAGCCTGTACTACAGGTACCCATAACATCGGTGATGCGGCTAGAATGATTGCCTACGGTGACGTTGATGCAATGGTTGCAGGTGGTGCGGAAATGGCGACCTGTCCTCTTGGTATTGGTGGCTTTGCCTCGGCGCGTGCGCTCTGTTCTTCACATAACGATGATCCAACTACCGCGAGTCGTCCTTGGGATCTAAACCGTGATGGTTTTGTTCTAGGTGATGGTGCTGGTTGTTTAGTATTGGAAGAATACGAGCATGCCAAGAAGCGTGGCGCTAAGATTTACTGTGAAATTGTAGGTTATGGCATGAGCAGTGACGCACACCATATGACACAACCCGCAGCGGGTGGTCTAGGTGCAGCACGTTGCATGGCTAATGCATTTAAAGATGCGGGTATTAATCCGGATCAAATTGATTACATCAATGCCCATGGCACATCTACTCCAGCGGGTGATGCTGCTGAGACAGACGGTGTGAAGGCTGCTTTAGGCGATCATGCCTACAAAGTAGCAGTGAGCTCGACAAAATCAATGACAGGCCACTTACTGGGTGCTGCTGGTGGTATTGAGGCACTATTTACTGTGCTTGCTATCCGCGATCAAGTTTTACCACCAACAATCAACTACGACACGCCAGATCCTGCTTGTGATCTAGATTATGTGCCTAATGTTGCTCGTGATGCGAAGATCGATTACGCCATTTCCAATTCCTTTGGATTTGGTGGAACTAACGGAACGGTTGCGTTTAAGCGTATCTAAAGTTAGTACCATCTGCGCGTGGGAATTTATTTCCCACGCGCGATTTCTCCTGCTGCTGTGATAACCTAGCGTCTATGCTAGTTAACGGTATTCCACAAACAAATATTACCCTCAGCGATCGCGGTCTGCTGTATGGCGATGGTGTATTCGAAACCTTCCTCTGTGAGCGTGGCCAGCCTCTTTTATTCGAGCTGCATATGCAGCGGTTACAACGAGGTTGCCAGCGACTTTCTTTGAGCCTGCAAGATGCCAGCGTGATACGTCAGGAGATCGAACAGGTAGCGGCAAACAAAGACTGTGTCATACGTGTCAGCGTGACACGTGGTGAGCGTGTACGTGGCTACCGCTATGAGCGTACCGACACTAGTTTTAATCGTATTGTGATGGTGGATGATCACCGCCCCAGCCCCGAGACGAATTATCAGCAGGGCATTGCACTTCATCTATGTCAGCATCGATTGCCACGACAGGCTGCTTTAGCGGGTATTAAGCACCTAAACCGACTGGATCAAGTATTAGCACGTAGTGAATGGGATCGTGAATATGCCGAGGGCCTACTGCTGAATGATCTTGGTGAGGTGATTGAAGGCTGCATGAGTAATCTATTTGTCTTACGCGATAATGTCTGGATGACGCCTGATCTGAGTAACAGTGGTGTCGATGGTGTCATGCGTGAGCATCTACTGGAGATAGCTAGCGACTGTGGTCAAAAGTGTCAGGTAGCCAATCTGCAGTTAGCTGATTTACTGCAAGCAGAGGCTATGTTCCTCTGTAATAGTGTTATTGGTATTTGGCCTGTGCGTAGTTTCCAGCAGCAGCAATATGACAGTGTCATAAAAGCGCAGCCATTTATGCAGCATCTACATGAGAAGCTTTCTGTCCTTTATCCTGTAGGCTCATGAAGCAAAAGTTTTTCTCGGCCTTCATTTTTTCTCTGTTTGCGCTACTGCTAAGCGTTATTGCTTTGTATGGTAGTTATCGCTATCTGGTTTTTACAGCTCTAGATGAAGAGGCATTGGGTCTTAAGTTTAGTATCGCAAAAGGTGACAACCTAAAACAGATCACGCATCAGCTGTCAGAAAAAAAACTGATTAGAAGTGCACTTGGGTTTGAGATTTATGCGCGCCTGCGTGGTCTTGAGAATCAACTGCAATCTGGTGAATACAGTCTAACGGCTGCGATGAGCAGTGATCAGATCTTGATGCGCTTAGTCAGTGGTGAAGTGATTCGTTATAAAATTACTGTGGCAGAAGGTAAGCGCTTTGCTGATTTCTGGCAGCAGCTTCGGCAACACCCGAAGATTATTTCTGCCTTAGCAAATCCAGCAGCATTAGCGCAGGAGCTTGGTTTGAGTGAGGTGAGTCAATTAGAGGGCCAGTTTCTACCAGAAACCTTCAGTTTTATCGCCGGTACTCAAGATCGTCAAATCTTCACTCAGAGTTACCAACTGATGCAGCGCTATGTTAATCAACAATGGCAGCAATTTGGCCAGCAATCGTTGCTGGACTCGCCGCAAGAGGTGCTGATCCTGGCTTCTATAATCGAGAAGGAGACTGGTTTGCGTGCAGAGCAGCCGCGAATCGCAGGTGTGTTTTTAAACCGCTTACAACGTGGTATGCGGCTACAGACAGACCCTACAGTTATCTATGGCCTAGGTGATGAATACCAAGGTGATATTAAATATGAACATCTGCGTCGTGATACGCCATATAACACCTACACTCGATTTGGCCTGCCACCGACACCGATTGCGTTGCCAGGGCGTCATGCGATTGATGCAGTCTTGCAACCACAGCAGCATCAAGAGCTATACTTCGTTTCTAGAGGGGATGGCAGTCATGTCTTCTCAAAAAGCTATGAACAGCATCAACAGGCTGTTAACGAATATCAACTAAAGAGAAAGTAATGTCGGCTTGTTTCATCACATTTGAAGGTATCGAAGGCGCGGGTAAAACAACCCATATGCAGTTCGCCTGTACCTATCTGGAAAAACAGGGTGTGTCAGTGGTGCAGACCCGAGAGCCGGGCGGTACCGCACTGGGCGAGCGTATTCGAGCCTTGCTATTGGACGATGAGCTCCCTGCTATGGCCGCCAAAACTGAATTAATGTTGATGTTTGCAGCACGCGTGGAGCACATAGATAAAGTGATTCAACCTGCACTAACACAGGGGCAGTGGGTCTTGAGTGATCGGTTTTATGATGCCAGCTATGCCTATCAAGGTTATGGCCGTGGTATGGATCTAGCGCTTATCGATCAATTGAAGTCGTTCTCTGTAGGTGAGCTTAAGCCAGATTTAAGTCTGCTTTTCGATCTTGATCTTGAGACTAGTGCAGCGCGTGTCACGGGACGTGGTAAGGCCGATCGTTTTGAACAAGAGCAGGCTGATTTCTTTTCTAAGGTGCGTGCTGGTTACTTGGCTTTAGCAAAACAAGAACCTGCGCGTATACAGATCCTCGATGCATGCCAAACAATAGATAAAGTGCAGCAGGGCATAGAGGTGCATCTCGCTGCCTTATTGGAAGCGCAAAGCTGATGCAAACCTCGTTATATCCATGGCAAGAGGCACAATGGCAGCAATTGCTGCAGCGTATGCAGGCCGATACGCTGGCACATGCCATTTTACTCACCGGTGTGCGTGGTATTGGAAAACTACATTTTGCGCAGGCCTTGGTCGCGTCTAATTTTTGTTTGCAACTCGATCCAGCAGGCTTCGCCTGTAAGCAATGTAAAAACTGTTATCTATTTGCAGCCGACACCTATCCTGATTTTATCTTCTTACAGCCGAGTGAAGAAAGTAATACGATTGCCGTTGATGAGATCCGTGGGTTAATTGGGAAGCTGGCGCTGACGCGACACTTTGATCGTAAAAAGATTGCATTGATTCAACATGCCGATCGGATGAATGCAAATGCCGCTAATGCCTTATTGAAAACCTTGGAAGAGCCACCGGCCGAGACGATTCTCATCTTGCTGACAGATAAACCACAGGCATTACCAGCCACTATCCGTAGTCGATGTCAGCAGACTAGTCTGAATCTACCTGATGAGACCGAGGCGTTAGCTTGGCTACAGAGTCAAAATGGCACTACGCGTTGGGAATCGTTGCTTAAGCTAGCACAGGGTGCACCGCTGGCGGCCTTGGATTTACTGCAAAGTGACTTGGTCGAGCAGAGACATTTAGTCGTAGCTAGTAGCCTGAAGTTGTTTGAAGGGCAGGCTACTGTTGCCTTGCTTTCGTCTGAATTGGAGTCTATTCCAGTACCGCAGATATTGGCTTGGTTGCAATGTGTGGTGGCCGACCTGATGCGAATCAAGGCAATGGATAATCCACCCAGCTTAGAAAACCCTGATTTTTATCGTCACCTATTGGCGCTTGCCCCACGAATGACAGTCTCATCACTACAGCAGTTATGGGAGTTTCTATTGCAGCGAAGTCGTATCTTTGATGCGAGTTTAAATCGTCGCTTATTCATCGAAGATGTATTAATACAATGTCGCACATGCAATAAGTCGGCTCGTTGATTGAATGCATAAGAACTATATGTGCCCAAGTTGGTCTATGTGATGATTTGCATGAGACAGCACTCGCAGTCTCAGAATGCGTTACCCATAATTAGGATGTCATGCGTTTATCTCAAGTTAACAGCTATTTGCAGGGTTATGTTGAAACCCGCTTAGCGAAAATAGCCGTTATAGGTCTACTGGCCGTACCGATGCTGCATCTATGTTGGCAATTCCTACAAGATGAGTTGGGTGCTAATCCGATTGAGGAGATCACACACCAGTCTGGTAACTGGGCACTGATCTTATTACTTGCAACCTTAAGCGTAAGCCCTTTACGTCGTTTATTTGGACTACATCTGCTGCAAAGCTATCGGCGTGTCTTGGGCCTGTCTACATTTGCCTATGGCTGTTTTCACCTCAGTATTTATTTGTTTCTAGATCAATTCTTTGACTGGTCTGCGATTGCTGAAGATATATTAGAGCGGCCTTACATCACTCTAGGTATGACGGCGCTTATGTTAATGCTCCCACTGGCCTTGACTTCCACTAATGCAATGCAGCGTCGGTTGCAGCATCGTTGGAATCAGTTGCATCACCTGACCTATGTGATTGCGATACTCGCTGTGATCCACTTCTGGTGGCTAGTGAAGGCCGACATTCGGGAGCCGCTATTATTTGCCACGATACTACTAGGCCTATTAGGCTACCGCTATTTTGTCAGGTTACGGGCAAAATAGCGTAGAATGTAACGCATAACACTTCATGGTTTAGCCTTACTATGACTCTGATTGTGTGACCCTATTTATTGTCTTAGAGCGAATTTATTATGTCTGCGAGTAATACCCCGGATACTTCGGAAGCGATTCATCAAGATTTAGCAAAACGTGACCTGGCCCATGTCTGGCACCCCTGCACGCAGATGAAAGATCATGAAGACTTTCCAATTATCCCGATTAAAAGTGGTCAAGGTGTATGGTTGCATGACTTTGAAGGGAACCGATATCTAGACGGTATTAGTTCTTGGTGGGTCAATCTTTTTGGTCATGCCAATCCTGCTATTAGTGAGGCGATCAAGCAGCAAGCCGATACCTTAGAGCATGTCTTACTGGCTGGTTTCTCGCATGAACCAGTCATTCGATTATCAGAACGATTGGCTCAGTTAACACCAGCAGGGCTAGAGAAATGTTTTTATGCCGATAACGGTTCTTCTGCGGTAGAGGTTGCGCTGAAGATGAGTTTTCATTATTTCCATAATATCGGTGAAAAGAAAAAGACAAAATTTGTAGCCTTAAAAAATTCCTATCATGGTGAAACTTTAGGTGCGCTCTCGGTTGGTGACGTTGAGCTGTATAAAGAGATATATCAACCCCTACTATTGGATGTGATTACAGTGGAAGGGGCCGATAGCTATGATCAATTAGCAGATGAGTCTTCGGCTGATTTTGCCGCGCGGAAGTTTGTCGCGATGGAACAGTTGTTATCACAGCAACACGATGAGATCTGTGCAGTCATCGTTGAGCCACTTGTGCAATGTGCCGGTAATATGCGCATGTACTCAGCAGAATATCTAACACTGCTGCGCGAGGCCTGTGATCGCTATGGTGTACATTTAATAGCGGATGAGGTTGCCGTTGGCTTTGGTCGTACAGGCAGCTTGTTTGCTTGTGAGCAGGCTGAAATTAGTCCCGATTTCATGTGCCTTTCTAAAGGTTTAACTGGAGGCTATTTGCCGTTGTCAGTAGTTGTGACCACTGAAAAGATTTACCAAGCCTTCTATGGTGACTATGCGGGCATGAAGGCCTTTTTACATTCTCATTCATATACTGGGAATGCCTTAGCCTGTGCGGCCGCCTTGGCAACATTAGATCAGTTTGAGCAGCGTAATACGATACAAGCGAATCAAAAGTTAATCGCTAAAATTAAAGCCTGTGGCGAACGTTTTCGAGATCATCCTAATGTCGGCCATATTCGTCAGACAGGGATGATTTTTGCGATTGAATTAGTTGCAGATAAAACAACGCGTGAACCATTTCCTTGGCAGCAACGTCGTGGCCTGCGTGCCCATCGTTATGCCTTAGAGCAGGAGTTGTTACTGCGTCCATTAGGCAATGTCATATACTTTATGCCACCTTATGTGATTACTGAGGCTGAGATAGAATGGGTGTTTGATATTATGGCTAAGGCGGTCGAGGTTGCAGTACATGATTGAGAGTACTTTGTTGCCATTAAGAGTGGGGATCTAAGATGAGATGGATCATAACTTGTTTGCTATTTACAGCTGCTGCTGAACTGTCTGCAGACACCTATAATTTTCGTGTGGGTGATGAAGTCATAGGTAATGTTGGTGTCTATGTGCTGAAAGAAAACGATAATTTCTTGGCTTTAGCGCAGGAGCTGCGAGTTGGTTTTAACGAGTTAGTGGAAGCCAACCGAAGTGTCGACCCATGGATACCAGAGGCTGGAGAACGCATTATCATTCCAACACGCTATGTGTTGCCAAATGTAAAACAAAATGGCGTGGTGGTTAATCTGGCTGAGCTTAGATTATATTACTTCCATCCAGCTGAGCCTGGTAGTGACATGCGCGCTGTCAGTACCTATCCAATTAGCGTGGGTAAAAGTGATCAATGGGGGACACCACTAGCAGAAACCAAGATTATTGGTAAAAGGGCGAAGCCTAATTGGTATCCACCAAAGTCTATACGGGCTGAGCACGAGGCTAAGAATGATCCATTGCCAGCGGTGGTGCCAGCGGGACCTGATAACCCTTTAGGGGATTATGCCTTACGTCTACAGTTGGCTGGCTACTTGATTCACGGCACCAATGTACCTGAAGGTATTGGCATGCGTGTAACCCATGGTTGTATTCGCATGCACCCTAAGGGCATAGAGCAGCTCTTTTCTGAAGTGAAGGTGAATACGCCAGTGCAGATCATCAATCAACCTTATAAGGTTGGTTGGTTGAAGAATAAGCTGTATATAGAAAGCCATGCTGAAATTGAAGAATATCAAAAAGCAGCGTCGAAAAATCTAACTCAATTCGTAAAGGCTGTTGTTAAGCAAACTTCTGATCAACAGGCTTATCAAGTAGATATGGACTGGGAAGAGGGGTATGCACAGGCGCGGAATAAGCGTGGCATTCCATTTTCTATTGCTACGCGTCAGCTGACGGCTGCGGTAGAGACTGAATAGCTTATTAATTACGCAAATAATAGACGAAAAAAAAGGCCTCTAAAAAGAGGCCTTTTTTATACTCAATAAAAGCTAAAAATTACTTAGATTTCATTGTGTCGTGGAACATAACGTTAGAACGACGAGTATTTGCATCAGCAGTATCTTGTGCCATAGTCGCTAATTCTACTGCTAAGTCAGCAGTTTCTTGAGCGCCTAATGCCATTTCTTTAGCAACAGATGCGTTATAACCGGCAGTGTTAGCTGTGCGTAGTGCTTCATTCGCAATTTCACGAACTTCATCTAGTGGATTTGCACCGGTACCAGTTGTAGAACTGACAGTACAACCAGTAGCAATAACGACAGTTCCAGCTAGCGCTACGGCTTGAAGAGATTTCAATAGCTTTGCTTGCATTTCTTGACTCCAAGGTTTGTGTATCGTGGATGATACCACTTTATAATTTATTATTAGTTATGAAAAATCTAGCTACTAAAGAGGTCAATTAAGACCTGTTAAAAACACTGTTTAATATTATGCTTTCCTTTAGTAGATAGCCCTATTCTAAGTAAATTTCTAGAAGATACCAATAGTTTTAAGTATAAATTTATAACCTTCTTTAATCTCTATGTGATTTGTGGTGTTTGCTGATCAGTTTGAACCGCTATTTATCCGCTGAATTGTCTGAAACACGGTCTGTCAGAGGCCAACAGTCGGAATAAAATAGCGTATTATGGAGATATAAGGTAGTTGCCAGGGAGAGGTTGTGGGAGAATTTGTTAGTGTCGCTAAAGCGGCACATATTGTAGGTATTTCCATCGATCAAATGCATCAGCAGATCAATGATGGCACGCTAAGCACTGCGCGAGGCATGATTCACCTTGATGATCTGTGTCAGTGTTATCCAAACACCAAGATTGATGGTGTTGATATGGTGGCTTGGGTGAATAAGATCAAAGAGGGCTCACTAAGCCAAGGCTCAGATAAATCACCTAATGACATGAGTCGCTCTGAACTTGTGACGCAGTTGCAAAAAGTGCGATTAGAGATGTCTTATCAACGCAACCGTGTAAAAAAACATGAGGAAGTGTTGGCGAGTTTGCGCCAGAGCCTACTGCATATGAAAGATCAATCGAGTGAGCCGAATCAGTTGCAAAGTCTGATTTCGTGGATTGATCGTCAGTTATAGTCGCACAGCGATTAACCTGGTGGCCATTTGAACTCTCGGCCAGCAAGGATATGTAAGTGCAAATGGAATACGGTTTGACCAGCTTCTGCACCATTATTCACAACTAATCGAAAACAATCGGCATAACCTTCTTGTGCTGCGATTTTGGGTGCGACCTGTAACAAATGTCCTAGGGTCGACTGATCACTGCTATCGGCTTGAGATAGCATGACAATTGGTTTTTTAGGGATAAGTAAAACGTGTAGTGGTGCCTGTGCCGAGATATCTCGAAAGGCTAAACAGAGCTCGTCCTCGTAGACGATATCAGCAGGGATTTCACGCTGTATGATTTTATTGAAAATGGTTTCTTCAGTCATAGTCTTCGCCTAAAAAATCGGTTAACGATGTGCTGAGGGTAAACTAAGACGTAATTTTGTGAAAGCGTCTAAGGACGTTTGAATGCAGCTACCTTAGCTTTTTTTCTGAGCCAGTTTAAGCCATTGAAAATAGCCTTCTGTTGCAGCAGCGATCGCTCAATCTTCTTCTTTTGTGGGTAATCTAGTAACAGTAGGGATAAGACTAATGTCAACAAGCCTTGTCCTGGTAGCAGCAGCATGAGTAGTCCAGCAAATAATAGGATTAATCCTAGCAGGTTGCGCAGTATGCGAAGTAAGACCTGTTGGCTGGTGATGGGATGCTGTGATCTTGATTGCTGGCAGAAGTGATCGACCGGTAATCGGGCGACGAGATAGGGGAGTAGGGATAGACTGATTGCTAACATAATCAGCGAGCTGATTGCGATCAGTTGTAGCCATCCGGCATACTCAGTGCAGAGATCAATGATAGTTTCGATCATAGTGTTGGCTATACTACAATTATTGATGTTTCGAGAAAAGATACGGGCATAGATTGTATCGTCCCATTACCTAAAGATGACTCATGAATGATAATTTACGCCTGCACTACTTGATACGCGCAACACTAACTGACGCTGCATCTTTGGCTGAAAAAATACTTATTGAGCAGAGTGTCGAGACACCGTTAGATGTATTAAGTGACGATATCAAAGAAAATATCCTGGGCAAGATTGAGCAGCTAGAAGAGCTTAGTGAGCCGGCAGGTTACTGTCGTGTAGTGTTTAGTTTCGCGGCAGCTAGCGTAGGTCAGAACTTTAATCAATTGCTCAATTTATGCTTTGGGAATGTCTCCTTATACCCCGGTGTGCGTCTGGTTGATATTGAATTACCGCAGAGCGTGTTGAGTAATTTTCAAGGCCCGCGGTTTGGTATTGAGGGGGTTCGTAAGGCGCTTGGTGTTTATCAACGGCCTTTATTGGCAACGGCACTCAAACCAAAAGGGGAGAGTGATGCCTATTTTGCCCAGCTAGCTTATGCCTTTGCTAGTGGTGGCGGTGACATCATCAAAGATGATCAAAACCTAATCGCTGATTTTTCTGCATTCCAGTCACGGACTAATAGTTGCCAACAAGCATTACAGCGAGCCGCTGATGAGAGTGCTAGTCACTGTTTATATTTCCCCTATATAGCGTCGGTCTATGAGGAACTAGAACGTCATTTTGCCTGGGTTAAAGGATTAGGCCTAAAGGGTGTTTTGTTATCACCTCTGATTATGGGGTTGGATCATGCGCGTGGTTTAGCACAGCAATACGACCTGATGTATATGGCGCATCCGGCCTTTTCTGGCAGCTTTAGTATTCAGGCCTCACATGGTATGTCGGCTGATCTGCTTTATGGATACCTCTATCGTTTAGCTGGAGTTGATATTTCAGTCTTTCCTAATGCAGGTGGTCGTTTTTCCTTTAGTAAGATAGAGACACAGGCGATTACACGACGGTTGCGAGAGCCAATGCCGGGTGTCACCACAGCCTTACCCTGTCCTGCAGGTGGTATGGCCTACGATGATCTATCGGCGATGGGTGAGACCTATGGCGTTGACTCGGTCTTTTTACTAGGTGGCTCTTTGCTGCAATACAATGCAGATAGCAAGCTAGCAACAGCGGCATTTAAGGCTAAAATTTTAGAGCAATTTGATGAGCGTCTAGTCTCACAAGGAGAGGCTACGGCAGCTTCTTCCTGTGAGATTGGTGAGCCGCCAAGGCAACAGCTGCAAGAGTATCTGCCATCGATAGATTTTGACTGGAAAGACCGACCTGCCGTTGTCTATAAGAAAGATCAAGCGCTGCCATTTGTTGGTATCAAACGTAGGGAGTTGATTGGTAAGCAGGGGGAAGAGTGTCGTTTTGATTTGCGTTATTTCGAAATTGAACCAGGTGGTTATTCAAGCCTAGAACAACATCAACATAGTCATGTCATCATCGGTACGCGTGGGCAGGGTGACGTGTTACTAGCTAACAAAAACTATCGTTTGTCAGGGGACGATGTGATATATATCCAGCCAAATACAGCACATCAGTTGCGTAATCTAGGGGATCAACCGTTTGGTTTTTACTGCATAGTGGATCGAGACAGAGACCGGCCACAAACGATCTAGCGGTATCTAGTTACGGGCCGCTGGTCTTGGTATGAAACAGCAGCATATTATGAATGGCTTGGAAATTTTTATCGTAAAACGCCTGTGTGCACGCTACGGTCTCTGGTGTTTCCTCACTGATTGATGGCAAGGATTGTTGGCTGTCATTGAGTAAGGATTCATAACCGACATAAGTCTCAGTAAGCGCTGTCTGACTCGATGAAGCATTGTCACAGATCAGATTGGCGCGTTGTTGCCATAGAAAGGCGAGAGTGCGTAGGGCATCACTGTTTTGTTGTGACAGAGTGGCGAGGGCGCCCAATTCGTCTTGTGGTATTTCCTGCTCGCTGGCCGCAGCAGTTTGGTAATAATGCTCAAATCTGAGCAACATTTGTCGCTCGATACGCTCTTCTGAATCACTTTGTCCGCAAGCGAGGATCAGTAAGCAGAGGCTTATTACGACGATAGTTTGGTATAGAGAGTGCAACATGGTCAGAATTATCGTTCGTCTAGGTTATGCGCTGAAAATAGCGCTGACTAAAAAATATAGCGAATAGTGGATTGTGACAAATATAGGTGAATTCGCGTATTAGATGTTAAAAAACCGTTAATTACCCATTTTTTGGCGCGGACACCGTCGTTTAATTGTCGTAAAACTTGTTTACATTTAGAAGCTTTTGCGTACACTGGCTATACCTATGAAAGTATATAGCAGGTTTTTTTTCGCAGTAGTCCGGTAACCCTTCGGTAGTTTCTCGTTTTATCTGTTTAGACTAATTCCTGCCTTCTTGCATAGCTAAGTAAATATTTAATTTAATTTCGGAGTTTAGTTATGTCGACATCTATCGGCCACGTAAAATGGTTTAACGAATCTAAAGGGTTCGGTTTCCTAGAGCAAGAAAACGGAAAGGACGTGTTTGTACACTACAGCGCGATTTCTGGTGCAGGTTTCAAAACCTTGAAAGAAGGCCAGAAAGTCCAGTTCACTGTTGAAGACGGTGATAAAGGACTACAAGCGGTAAATGTCGAGCTTCTCTAGACACTTGTGATGTGTGGGTTGGTCGATATTTGACCGACCCGCATATGTAGTTTCTAGTTGGTTCGATTACTTGTTAGTTGGTTTAACAGGGATCTCCAATTCCAGATCTCTCGGTGTGGGCTATAGTATCTCTGTAGCTTAAGACATTGAGATTCAAGGCGTGAATAGAATAGTTTGTCTCGTTCTAGCCTAGATAGCTTCTCACGTAACATTTGCGTGTCCGACAGCGAATAATAGCCTTCATAATCTTCCCCAAGCAAACCTACATTGCCATCTATTTTAGATGCCAGTACTGGCGTGCCTGCAGCAATAGCTTCACAAATAACATTCGCTCCTCCTTCCATCTTTGAAGATATAATCAGTACACTTGCCTGCTGATAGAGTTCGCTTAAGCGACTTTGACTGACTTCTCCATACCAATGATAACGCTGATTTGTTGCGCTCTCTCTGCGTGCATGTAGCCCCCATAATGCAGTATGAGCAGAGCCATAATGATGAATCTGTATGCGGCTAGTCGCAGGTAGTGACTGTGCTGCCTGTGCAGCTTGAAATGGGTTTTTGACATCGCGTAAATGACCGACTACGAGTGCCAGAAAGCGCTTCTCTGGCTTAATTCTTTTGGACCGTATGGTTGCTGATTGTGGGATAACGCATAAGCGATGTTGTAGCTCGTCAGGGACTACATTAATCACCTGATGATTTAGCCCTAGTAGAATATCGGCTTGGTGCATCGCCTTTAATGTTGTTTCACGGTGGCTATGAATATATTGATAGATGTCGGTGCCAGAAAGTACGACGATTAGCTTTGCTAACGGATTCTTTTGCTTAAATCGAAAAATAGACTCCTGACTACGCCAAGCATGGATTGCGATCATGAGATCTGCTTTTTGCGTTGCGTATTGCTCGACAACGGACACCTGATGGCCTAGCTGAATCAATATCTTAGCCCATCGATTAGCACTAACACGATTACCATTAGTGGAGTTTGGCGGGGCAGGAGTGACTAAAATGATGTTCATGTCGTAAAAATTCTACTTATGTAGTGAGTATGGGTAAAATAGGGACATATTCGTAAGGCATTATTCTCTCACAAGCTTGAAGTGATATATGCGCCGATAGGTAATCAATAGTTTATCGGCTATGACATCAACTTCTATATAGTTTGAGATTATGTCTGTGCAGTTTGTGCGCTGATTTAGATCAACACCGACCTCAGCTTTAGATAACACCTCTAGATAGCCTAGGATAATAACTTGTAATGCAGAAAGTACAGACGCCAATCGTTAAAGACTTGGTTCTAGTTGGCGGTGGTCATGCACATCTTGCGGTTCTTAAGCAGTTTGCGATGCAGCCATTGCCTGGGCTACGCCTAACACTGATTACACGTGACTTGCATACACCTTACTCTGGGATGCTTCCAGGGTATGTTGCAGGTCACTACAGCTATGACGATTGTCATATCGATCTTGCCCGTCTCGCTCGTCTTGCAAAATGTCGTATTTATCATTCGGCAGTAGAAGGCTTACAACTTGCAGAGCAGCGTATTGATGTAGCAGGTAGGCCATCAGTATATTTTGATCTGCTATCAATCAATACTGGATCTACTCCTACCGTTTCTAACATCATCGGTGCTGATCATTATGCCATTACGGCTAAGCCGATTGATCGATTTCTATCGCAGTGGGAGCAACTACAAAGCCGTGTGTTAGCCGCTGAAGGTGAGTTCCCAATCTCAGTTATTGGTGGTGGGGCTGGAGGTGTTGAATTAGCGTTAGCGATGCAATATCGATTAGCTCATCTATTAGGGGAGCAGTCTAATAAGCAAGGTCGGGCAAAGGTTGCTATACGCCTGATTACGAAAAGTGACACGATACTACCGAGTTACTCAACCAGTGTGCGTAAGCGCTTCTACACTATCTTGCGCCAGCGTGGGATTGAAGTCATTGAAGGAGTAGGGGTCAGTAAGATAGAAGCCGATAGTCTATCCCTAGATGATCAACGCGAGTTTTCTTCATTCGCCAATGTCTTAGTAACGAATGCTGCTGCACCTGATTGGCCAAAAAGCAGTGGTCTGGCGGTGGACGAGACCGGTTTTATCCGAGTAAATACACAACTGCAGTCGCTATCCCATGAGAATATTTTTGCCGCAGGTGATATCGCTAGCCTGCCTAAAGAAAGGCAGAAATCAGGTGTTTATGCCGTACGACAAGGGCGTGTGCTAAGCCAAAATCTACGACATTCTGCGTTGCAAAAACCACTCAAAAAATATCATGCACAGAAGACCGTTTTAAGTCTCATTGGTACCGGGGATCAAACTGCCATTGCTTCACGCGGCCTATGGACGACAGAAGGCAGATGGGTTTGGTACTTGAAGCATTGGATCGATCAACGCTTTGTGCAGCAGTACAGTGATCTGCAGGTGATGGAACCGGATGAAGCCCCTAGCTTTAATTCGAAATTGGCAGATGAACAAGCAATACGTGAATTATCCACCTTGGCTATGCGTTGTGGTGGCTGTGGTGCCAAGGTTGGGAGCAGCGTGCTATCACGAGTGATGCAGCGCTTGCCAAAGCAGAGTCGTCCTGATGTGTTGGTTGGGCGTGATGCACCAGATGACTGTGCTGTTATCGCTGTCCCTACAGGTAAATTACTCGTGCAAAGCGTAGATTATTTCCGTGCCTTTATTGATGACCCTTATTTGTTTGGTGCGATTGCAAGTAATCATGCTTTGGGTGATGTTTTTGCCATGGGCGCCGAGGCTCAGTCTGTCTTAGCAATTGCCACCGTCCCTTATGCACGTGAACGTGTTGTTGAGGAAACCCTCTATGACGTGCTGGCCGGCTGCCTACATATGTTGCAGGGTACTGGAGCTATATTGACAGGTGGTCACTCTGCCGAAGGTGCAGAGCTCTCCTTTGGTTTAAGTGTTAATGGCTTGGTTGATATGGACAGCGCATGGAGTAAGGCTGGGCTGCAGGTGGGAGACGCTTTATTGCTGACTAAGCCTATCGGTACTGGCACCTTATTTGCTGCTGATATGCGGGCACAAGCGAAGGGACGTTGGATTGACTCTGCTCTAGACAGTATGATGCTTTCAAGCCAGCAGGCGGCGCAGTGTTTGATGCAATATAAGGTTTCTGCCTGTACCGATCTTACTGGCTTTGGTCTGCTTGGGCATTTGCTGGAAATGACTAAGGCATCACAGGTTGATGCAGAACTGTATATCGATCAAATTCCACTGCTTGATGGTGCGCAAGAGACAGTAAATGCAGGCATTTTGTCATCTTTGCAGCCACAGAATTTACGCCTAAAAAGGGCCTTAAATAATCATGAGAAAGCGGTTCAACACCCTCGCTATCCATTGTTATTTGACCCGCAGACAGCAGGGGGGTTATTGGTTGCAGTACCCTCTGAGCAAGCAGAGGCCTGTCGCAGTGATTTAATCAGTTGTGGCTACGCGGATACAGCCATTATTGGTCAAGTGCTTAGGGCAGATAAAGATACTCAACCTTTACGAATCGTATATTAGAGGACGTTATGTTTAGTTATCAAGGGATTGTGCTTTGGCTTTTTCTTGCTATAAGTTTAGGTCTGGCTCCCTATTTTCCTGAGCCTCATATCTGGCAAAAGCTAACCTTATTAGGCGACGCTAGCGTTTCTTTCAGTCTGGTTGATTGGTTTGACCTCGGCATGCATGGGTTGCCTTGGTTAGGTTTGATGGCCTGTCTTTATGATTGGGTAAAGCATAAGTGCTCATGATGTCTGTGAATTCCGCTCGTTTTGTTTTGCGCAAGATAAAAAGCATCTTGCTGATTACACTTCTATGTTTGCCATTAAGTTTTTTCATGCTGAATCATGCCGCACAGGCAGAAGATTTTCCTAAGCCTGCTTCCTTACAAAAAGACATCGGATTCTGGCTGAAGGTCTATACCGAGGTGACTACACGCCAAGGATATATTCATGATGCTCAGAACTTGGCTGTCATCTATGACCGTATTGATTTAGGTGATGATCGCCGGAAAAACAGGAAAAAAATAAAACAGATAAAAAAAGAATATGCTGAAGCTCTGCATAAGATTGCCAGTGGCAAGCGTATTAATCTGAGTCGTAATGAAGCACGAGTATTACGTTTATGGGGAGCAGAAGTAAGCAACGAACGCTTGCTGCAAGCGGCTGAGGATATTCGTTTTCAGTTGGGTCAAAGTAATCGGTTTAAACAGGGTGTGATTCGTTCTGGGGAATGGCGAGACTATATTGACAGTGTTTTTGCTGATATGAGTCTGCCTAAAGAGCTAGCGGTCTTACCACATGTAGAGTCTTCGTTTAATCCTAATGCTTATTCTAGAGTCGGTGCAGCCGGTCTCTGGCAGTTTATTCGTGCGACCGGTCGACGGTATATGACGATCGACTACATCGTTGATGAACGTATGGATCCCTTTGCCGCAACACGATCAGCTGCTCGCTTACTGCAATATAACCACGAGATTATTCATAGCTGGCCGTTGGCACTGACAGCCTATAATCATGGTCTTGCCAGTATGCGTAGGGCGGTCAATACCATTGGTACGCGTGATATTGAAGTTATCGTACGTAATTACAAAGGTCGTTATTTTGGTTTTGCCTCACGTAACTTTTACGTCGCTTTTTTAGCAGCACTGGAAGTAGATCAAAACCCAGAGAAGTATTTTGGTCCCTTAGTTAAAAACCAGCCATATGACTATTCAACATTTAAGCTCAAACACTATATCTCCGCTAAAGATCTTAGCAAGGCGAGTGGTATCTCGATTAAACAGCTACAACAACATAACCGTTCATTACTAGAGCCTGTATGGAACGGGAGTAAGCATATTCCTAAGGGTTTCTTACTGCGTATTCCTAAGGTTGAGGGAGAGCAGTCATTACAAAGTGTAGTGCTGGCGATGCCAGCGCATCAACGCTATCGTCAGCAGACCCCCGATGTGGAACATAGGGTGGTGCGCGGTGACACCCTGTCTGAGATTGCCAAACGCTATGGCTATAAGGTAAGTGAGTTACGTGCCGTTAATGGTATTGGTAGCAGGAATATTATTCGCATTGGTCAAAAGCTGCGCTTACCTGTTGATTCGGCAGAACGATTAGTCAGCGTACGTTTGGCAAAGCTTGATCAAGCCATTGTATCGGCTACTAAACCCTCTTTAGAGGAGGCTAGTAAGCCCGCAGTGGTAAAAGCTGATGATCTGCCCGTGGAAAATGTGGTTGTTAAGAACAAAGAAGTTATAGAGGTGATGGATTCATCAGAACAGGCTCCGGCTGAGCTGGTATCAGAAGAAACAGATAATACACCTGTTGCTACTGATGGTGCTGAAGTTGAAGAAAGTGCTGAAGTCATCGGGGCAAATTTACTGTCAGACCCTAGTGACTACACAGTAGCTGCTGATTCAACCATTCAGGTGCAGGCCTCAGAGACCTTAGGCCATTATGCTGATTGGTTGGACATACGGGGTAGCCGATTACGTAAGATTAATAAGATGCGTTATGGCAAGCCAGTTATCGTTGGGCGCCACATAAGCTTGGATTTCTCACAGGTTAATGTAGAGCAATTTGAACGTAAACGACTTGCCTTTCAACGACAATTACAGGGTGAATTTTTTGATCTTTATCAAATTGCCTCTACTTACACGCATACCGTTAAGCGCGGTGAGTCTCTATGGGGGTTAACCCTGCGTAAGTTTAAGGTGCCACTCTGGTTGCTAATCCAGCACAATCCAGACCTTGATCTAAATAAGATCCATCCAGGTACACAACTCATCGTGCCTGAATTGGTTCCAGTCGTGGCTGAGTAGGGTGTCTATTGTTTTATCAAGGTTTCTAGGAAATCCAAGCTGTCCTGGCGGCTGCTCTCAAAAGCTGCTTGATTGCGCCCTAGAAAATGACCCTTATAGGACTGCATCGGGATGTTTAAATCAAAGCTATGGTAAGCGTTGGCATAGACCTTGAGTTGTATCCCTTGATGCCCACGCTGGCCGCGTAACTGACGACAGATTGAAGCTGGCGTCCAATCATCTTTCTCACCGATAAGAATCAGTGCTGGACTGAGCATCTGCATATTTTTGTTTAGCATGTGCCCACACCATGGGTAGAGTGCGATTGCACCGCTAAAGACATGCGGACTATTCGCTAGCCGCTGACCCTCACTGCTAGCACTTAAGAGTGCCACGCTAGCGCCATTACTTTGACCCAGTATGAAAATATGCTCGCTGATGTCTGGTCTTGCTGCAAGATAATCATAGGCCTTAAACGCATCTTTATTGCGATAGTCCCAGGCCTGTTGTAATAGGGAGATGGAAGAGCAAACGGCACCACCTGACAGACCGCGTCGAGTAAAAGAGTCGACCAATAGAGTGGCATAACCCTGTTGTTTGAAAAAATTAGCCCAGTCGGTTAAGCCCTCTTTAACTGGCCCAATTAGCCCTGAACAGCCATGCATCGCGACTACAGCAGGAAAGGGTCCAGCACCCTCTGGCAGGTGTAACTGATAGATTACATCGCTGTTTGCTTGGTCAGCGATAGTGCTAGACGACCAGAGGGAGAGACTCAGTAGAGCGATGATTAAATAGCTTAGATTAGTATTTTCCATAGATTAAAATCTACTATTGGGTCGAGTTCTTTAAACGCTTAATGGCGTAGTAGCTTATAGGTAATAATAAGGCCCATTCTAACGAAAACACGAGCAGTGATTGCCATAGTGGCTCAGCGAAGCTAAGTGCATCAAAGCGACTACCAGCAAAATAGCTACTGGCACTACCAATAGCACCCGCTAACATCGCTATAAGCGGCTTATGACGCAGCCAGTAGAGGCTGTGTGGCAGACTGACAGCAAAAACCATCCATAAGGTAAGTAACCAATAGGGAATGGCTAAAAAGGATTCATTGCTGGCATAAAAACTGGCAATCCCTAAGGTTTGATTCATTGAGTCGATCAGTAGGCCAACACTACTGATGCCGATGAGGACTAGGAAATCGATATAAGCCTGCCGGCTGAAACTAAAGTGTAGTGCAAGATAGGTGATGGCTGCGATTACCCCAATCATGGCATTCTGCTCCACCGCACCATAAGCGCAGGCAGCCCAAACAGCTTGCAGACCTATAAAGTTTAAAGCAAAGAAAAAACTTGGCCTCATTTTAGTGAACCCAATTCATAGTTGCTGCGTGGCTTTTTGAAACATAAATGCTGTACATCAATAACGCGCTCCTCAAAGCCAGCCTGGCAATACTTAAGATAATATTCCCAGAGACGAATAAACGATGGTGGATAAGCTAAAGCAAGCACCTTGTCACTATTGTTGATAAAGCGTTGATGCCATAATTGCAGTGTCTTGGCATAGCTAGAAGCAAACGCTTCAGAATGAAATAAGCTTAGATTGGTTTTACGACTGACGCTATCCAGCATTGCGTGCATGCTTGTTAGGCAGCCTCCAGGGAAGATATATTTCTGAATGAAATCAACCGAGCGTAAGTAGTCTTGATACAGGTAGTCGGAAATTGTGATGGCTTGAATCAACATAGTGCCGTTTGGCTTTAGGCGTTGACTGCAAACCTCGAAGTAGTTATCCATATACTGATGACCAACAGCCTCAATCATCTCTATTGAAACGAGCTTGTCATACTCGCCCTGTAATTCACGATAGTCCTGTTTTAATAGTGTAATACGATCTTGTAGTCCTGCTTTTTCAATAGACTTCTCTGCATAGGCATGTTGTTCATCTGAGATGGTGGTCGTTGTGACTCGGCAGTTGTAGTTTTTTGCGGCATAAATGGCAAAGCCACCCCAGCCAGTACCAATCTCTAAGACATGATCATTTTCACTTAAGGCTAGTTTTTCGCAGATCACACGTAACTTGTTTATAGATGCGTCTTCAAGATGCTCTATGCCATCACTGAAATAGGCCGATGAATACATCATGCTGGGATCTAGGAAGAGGGCGTACAAATCATTACCAATATCGTAATGCGCGCTAATATTCTTTTTTGAGCCGAGCCTATTATTTTTGCGTAAAAAATGTAGCGCTGAAAATGCATATCTTGCAAACAAACCTAGGTCTGCATCCAGTGAGAACATAACCTCTCGATTGAGTATCAATAAGCGGAGTACATCTATGACTGATTCCGAGCTCCACCAAGCATCGACATAGGCTTTGCCTGCAGCCGGTTCACCACCAAAGACTATCGCCTTAAAGCAGGCAGGGTTGTCTATACGGATATGCGCATTCAGCATCATATTAGGGGCTTTAACCCCAAATTCAGTGATTTGACCTTCATGCTCGAGGCGTAGATGTCCCTGTGTGATCTTGCGTAACTTGGCGAAGAGTAAGTCTTTGGCGACACGGTCTAGCCAGCCCATTTCAGGCCTGTTCACTGACTTGCTTTGTTCTTTTGGAATAATAGACATTAGTCTTCCTTAATTAGGGTTTTGTATAAGGTACGTACTTGATACCTTTCATCCATAATTTTAGTGCTTCCCAATAAATGGCTGTGATAACTTTAAAGCTCATCAATGGGAAATTACTTAAGGTGCTGCGCAGGTTGCGCGCATTCAATGTTTTTCTTTCTAAATTCATTTTTGCCGAGAAAAGAATCTCATTCCCGATTAGATTTTCAATTTGTACCTCTAATTTTTCTTCAGGTTGAGAGATCTTCCAGCGATACTGCATGTCTTCATGCATGAAGGGTGATACATGAAAGCTCTTTTCATGCTGGTCTTGAAATGCTGTTGGATTCTTTGGGCTAGGCGTAAGGACGTAACAATGTTGTTCATTCCAAGGTGTATTGCTCACCTCAGCGACAATATGCGTCAGCTTTTCTCCACTGATGTCGAAGCAAAAATAAAGGCTTAATGGATTAAAGGCATAACCCAATATTCTAAATTGGGTTAATAGGCGAATCGGCCCCTCAACTCGCTGTTGGGTTTGCTGTAAGACTAATTCACGAATACTGCTGCTGAGTGCAGTCTTATCATCACCATAGTGATCTTTACGTTGAAAAGAGGCGAAACCAGGCCTGTTTACACCCCATAGCCAAAATGGCTTGAAGACCTGTCCTAGCTCATCAAGATCAACATACATCATGAACAGGGAATACTGGAACGCATGTGCTCTAGGCTGATGGCGTTGATGCCAAACAGTACCTTGGTAAATACAACTATGCTGCGGCTGCATAATACTTACTCTGAATAGCGCTGACTGCTTGTAATGCACTCCAGACGCCATCCTCATGAAAACCGTTACGCCAATAAGCACCACAATAAGAGGTGTTATCGATTTGATTCATCTGTGTAAATAGTTGTTGTGCATCAATTGCCGCCTGATTGAATACCGGATGCATATAGTTGACGCGAGCATAAACATGGGTCTCATCGATCAAACCATCATCATTCAATGTGACGAAATAATCCTTACTACTATCGATTTTTTGTAAAAGGTTCATGTAATAAGTCAGTTGCACTCGGTCGCTGGCTTTTTCAGGCAGATAGTAATTCCAAGCGGCCCAGGTATTTTTTCGCTTGGGCATGAGGCTGCTGTCACTGTGTAAGGTGGCGATATTGAGTTGATACGTTAAGGCCGACAAGCAATCCTGTTCTAATGCCGTGGGCTGTTGTAGTAGAGCTAGTGCTTGATCGCTATGACAGGCGAAAATAACGTGATCAAAATACTGACGGTTATTATTGCTAGTGGTCTCAATCTCAACCCCACTAGTGGTTCTATATACCGAGCGAACAGCCGTATTTAAATGGATCTGTTGTCGAAAAGGCTGGCATAAGCGGCTGACATACTCTTTTGATCCACCAACAATCGTCTTCCACTGTGGGCGCTTAAACAGATTTAATAAGCCATGATTCTGGAAGAAGTGTAGGAAGCTGGCGGCAGGGTATTCTCGAATGCTAGCAGGGCTGGAGGACCAGATTGCAGCGCCCATCGGTAAGATATAGTAATCGGTAAACGCTTGGCTAAAGTTATGCTCTGCTAGAAATTCACCTAAGGTCCATTGCTTATGACTATTCGATGCGACATAACGCTTGGCCTGTTTATTAAACCGTAGCATGTCTAATAAGATTTGATAAGGCTGTAGTCGCCACCAGTTATCGCGATTAAAAATGAGACTGCTGAGTGTATTACCAGCCCATTCAAAGTTAGAGTTGGCTGACTTGGCAGAAAAACCCATATCAGACTCATGGATATCCACACCCAGTGGTAACACCATTTCTTGAAAATGAGGATAGGTCCAATCATTAAATACAATAAAGCCCGTATCGATAGGAAGCGATCGACCGTCTTCTTCCACCACTAATGTATTGGCATGACCACCAATATGACTGCCAGCTTCAAAGATCGTAATCTCATGATCGGCATGTAAGTAGTGTGCTACGGTCAGTCCTGAGACGCCCGCTCCAATTATTGCTATTCGCATCCTTGCTCTCTTTTATTACGCTATCTGGAAATAACCAGATAGCGTAAATTATTAGTTATGTTTCATACTGAGTTTGAGTAATGCAAAACGCAATCGCTCAGGGAATAATGCTAAAAATTTCAGGCCTAAGCTCATGCGCTTAGGGAAATGGATCTCAAAGTGATTTTTTGTCATTCCGCTTAATATTTCTTGGCTCGCTTTCTCTGCCGTTATTAAGGCTGGCATAGGAAAGTCATTGCGCGCAGTGAGTTCAGTTGCAACAAAGCCTGGGCAGATAACTTGGGTACAGATGTTCTTTGCAGATAAGCTCACGCGTAAGGCGCTCAGCATATTGAAGATGGCTGCCTTGCTCGCACCATAGGCCTCTGATCGTGGGATGCCGATATAACCTGCAACACTGCTCATGCCGACCAATCTGGCACTATCAGACTGTTCTAGCAGGGGTAGGGCGCTTTCAATTCCATAGACCATGCTGATGAAATTGGTTTGCATCATTTGCTCAAAGATACTGCTATCAAAGGCATCTAGATCAACATATTCGCAACTCCCTGCATTCAGGATGGCGAGATCTAAACGGCCTGTACTGCTCTGGATGCTAGAGCAGATCGCCTGGTTGCTGGTTTTAAGGCAGAGATCACCAGGCAGTAAATGGATGTTGGCATTACTTGAGCATTGGCTTGCTGTTTGTTCTAAGTTTTTGCTTGAGCGTGCACTCAGATAGAGTTCGCAGTCATAGTGCGATAAAGCGATGGCAACCGCACGGCCAATGCCGGAGGATGCACCAGTTAACCAGATCACCTTGCCTGAAAAAGCCTGATGTAATTTCTTCTCATGCATGGCCTTAGATCTGTCCTCGAATCTTTCGAATAATAGCGCCAAGAATTGGTATCTGTTCGTAAACCATTGCACCAAGATCGTAATAATCACGTTGATAATGGATTAAATTGTCGCGGTAACGCAGCACACTGACACCACTCAAGAGGATGTCTCGTTTGGGTGCCAAAGTCTTATGCCTTAGTCGCATCTCCCACTCTAGGCTGCTTTTGTCTGCCTCAGTGGTTGATCCTTGTAATTCGAAATGACAGGACTGTACTCCCTTGTAGATCTCTTCGAAGTACTCGATTAAATGCGCGCGCCCATGGATGTGCTTTACCGGGTCAATAAATTCGATATCAGCATGGTAGAGCTGATGCAAAATACTAGAACTGGTGGATGCGTTGATCGCATTCATTTGATGCACAAACTCGGTATCCGTGATGTTACTCATAAGGTATGGCTTCCTCTGTCTGTGAATAAAATGTGTTGCTACTTCGCATCATGCTAACTCGGTAATACAAGAGATTGACTGAGTAAGCAGAGCACAACGATCAAGCTGATGCGACGGCGTAAATGATAATAAGGCGCTGTAATCATTTTGCTATGTTCCAGTCTTCGATCTACCAGCCAGAGTAAGCCAAAGATAAGGGCATGAACTAACAAGGCTAGTCTTTGGCTTAATAAGAGATAGGAAAACCAAGCAGCTAGAGTGCAAGTGTTGCTAGTAATGAATAAATTTATGCTTGGGTATCCATCGACAGCTAGGCCTTGCCCCCAATGGGCACCGGACATGAAGCAGATAATGGCAAGACTGTAACTGAGCAAGATATCTAGCCAAGATAAATCAATAATAATAGCCTCAATCTGTAATGAGCTCAGTAGTGCACAGGCGATAAAGGGTATTGCACCGGCATGTGCGAGTAAGGCTGTAGTTTGGTCACGATCCATCTGACTAATGCATATCCTGGTTTATATTTCTTAATGCCTTGTTACGTATTCTTTAATTTTGCTCTATGTATCTAAAGGTAAGATTGATGCGCCCATCCATAATTCCTTTTTGTTTGGGTACACAATGTCGCCAGTGTTGTTGGCAGTAACCTGCCATTAGTATGGCGCTGCCACTTACAAGTTCAATCTTGCGTAATGCCTTACTCGTCACATGCTGCAATTTAAAGAGCCGAGTTGCCCCTAGGTTTATAGAGGCGATAGCTGGCCTATCACCTAACTGTCTCTCGTTGTCACGATGCCAGCCCATGCTGTCATTACCGTCACGATAATAATTGAGTAACACGCTGTTAAAGCGCCGCTTAAAATGATCCTCTACTCGTTGGCGTAACAGGCTTAGTTCTGGCGTCCAAGGCTGCGCAATATAATCTGCTCCAGAGTAGCGGTAATTAGCTCCGACATCGCCATGCCAGGCAATCAGTCGTGGCTGTAGCATGCGTTTTCCAAATAGGCTGATACTGCGCTGCTCCCAATCAATAGACTCACGCAGGCGCGAATACAGTGCGTCGCTTTCCGCTGTCTCTAATAGGGCTGCGTTGAAGTATAGTTCACCATCGTAGGGTAAAAGGTTGTCAGACATAGAAGTATTGTAAATTAGCGATGCTATCTAGTTTTTGTACATGAATTGTAACCCCTGACCCCGGTTTTAAACATAACAAAAAATATACAAGACGCGGCTGAGTGCTAAAATATCTGTACAAGAACTATATGAGATTTAAGAATGTCGGCCAATCAAGCTCTACGTGTCTTCTATGACGACCTATGTCCGTTGTGCAGTAAAGAAATTAATCATTACCGTAAACTGGTTCACCACCTAGCAGTCGATTGGGTGGAGATTAGTACCTCTGCCGAAGTGATTGAAACCTTTGGTTTGACACGTGAACAACTGCTTAAGCGCCTTCACGTAATTACCCCTGAGGGGGAAGTTGTTAGTGGTGCGCGTGCCTTTACATTGATCTGGCAGGCATTACGTTTTTATCGTGTTTTGGGTGTGATCGTTACTCGACTACACATGATTGGTTTGATCGATCGCTTGTATGAGCCCTATGCTGATAGTCGCTATAAAAAACGTGTGTCATGCCACAGTGATAGTAATGAGGATTCCGGTCGTTGAGTGCGTATCGCGTTGGTTTAATCTTTCCTAACCAACTGTTTCATCCCGCACCGATTATAGATTGTGATGTTGATCTATTGTTGTTGCTAGAAGACGAGCTGTTCTTTGCTGATCATCACTATGGATTTCGTTTCCATAAGCAAAAGCTAGCCTATCAGCGTTCTTGCATAGAACATTATGGGCTGTATCTAAGAGCGGCGGGGCAGGCAGTGGAGCAGCTTAACTATGATGCTGTCGAACCCTGTTTGCTGCGTGTGATCTCGCTTGTCACAAAACAAAAGCCTAATTTGGATTTGAGTCAGCTTGAGCTGTGCTGCTATCGCCCTGCAGATTTCATGCTCGAAAAACGCCTGACTCGCTTAAGCGCCCAACAGGGCTGTTCTATTCAATGGTTAGCTAATCCCAGCTTTTTAAATACAGAAGAAGATAATCACATTTGGCGCAGCCAGCATAAACGCTGGTTTATGGCAGATTTTTATAAAGATCAGCGCCGTCGCTTAGATATCCTGTTGCAGGATGGTCAACCGGAAGGCGGCCAATGGAGTTTTGATCAAGAGAACAGGAGAAAGATTAAAAAGGCTGCAGTTAAAGACATCCCAAAACTTGCCTATGCCATAAATGACGCGATTGATATGCAGGCCACGCAATCGGTAGAGCAAGAGTTTGTGGGTCATTACGGGCGTCTTAATGAAATCATCTATCCCACGACTCATGCAGCAGCTCAGGCATGGCTTCAAGACTTCTTAGTCCAGCGCTTTTCACAGTTTGGAGAGTACGAAGACGCCATCGTGCCAGATCAATCTTGGCTCTATCATTCCGTATTATCACCGATGTTGAATACAGGATTGCTGACGCCCCATGAGGTGGTGACTGCTGCTTTAGCCTATGCAAAAGACCATGCTATAGCATTGAATAATGTGGAGGGCTTTATTCGCCAAATCATTGGTTGGCGTGAATTTATGCGAGCGACCTATGATGAGTCTTCAGTCTTTATGCGTAATGAAAATGTCTGGCAACATCATCGCCCCATGCCAAAAGCTTTTTATGAGGCGACAACGGGTATTGAGCCAGTCGATAACAGCATTCAACGTGTGATGGATACGGCTTATTGTCATCATATAGAGCGTTTAATGGTGCTCGGTGGCTTCATGTTCTTATGCGAGATCGATCCGAAAGAGATTTATCAGTGGTTTATGGAATTGTTTATCGATGCCTATGATTGGGTGATGGTGCCGAACATCTTCTGCATGAGTCAAAATGCAGCGGGTAATTTCATGACCAGTAAACCCTATTTTTCTGGGTCAAATTACATTCTTAAAATGAGTAATTATGCGAAAGGGGATTGGTGCCCAATATGGGATGGCTTATTCTGGCGTTGGATCGATAAAAATCAAGACAAACTAAAAGGTAACCCACGCTGGAGTATGATGTGTGCGCAGCTGAATAAGATGGCCCCTGAAAAGCGAGAGAATCATCTAAAAGTTGCTAATGAATACTTGGAGAAGCTGCGCTAGCACTGCATTAAGGGCTATATAAATGGCTACGCCTTAGGGTTATCTATGTTTCGCCCCGTAAGTTATTAGTTAAATGGACGACTAGAAAAAAACTCGCCTAAAATGAAGTGGAGTGAGTTAATCAAGAAGTATAATAGAACGCTCTCTCCAAGAGCGTCAATCCTGACTATTTAGTTTGGTTTTTATTTTTGCGTTCAGATTGCCTATGGGTGGTGAGGCAGCCCAATAAGTTCCAACTATCAATGCAACTCCGCCAATGGCATTGCCGAAAGTGACCCAGAATAGGTTGTAAAACATACCTGAGATACTGAGAGATTCAGAGTGGTTACCAAGTAATGCAATGCTAAATAAAGTCATATTGGCAATGCTGTTCTCAAAGCCGCAGGCCATGAAAGCAAGCAAACACCAAAAAATCAGTATGCATTTGGCGCTGTCATCTTTAGTGCGTGCAGCCATCCATAGGGCTAAGCAGAGTAACCAATTACAAAGGATTGCTCGTGCTAGCAATTCAATTGGAGATGAGTTTACTTTGTATTCAGCCGTACGCATGAGCAGTGAGTCTGGTGTGTGAGCAAGGTCGCCACCACCACCTAATGAAAAAATGTAGACCAGAAGCAGACTGCCCATTAAATTAAAAACCCATATAACTGACCACATTTTGACGAGGTCGGTGTAACTACATTGGCCCCTTAATAGCGCAAACGGCATGTACATAATATAAGCGGTAAAGATATCCGCTCCAGCAAAGACGGCTAGCGTTAACGTAATACCGAAGGCTGCGCCCATAATTAGTTTTTGTAGGCCAGGCTCAGCAGAAGAAGCAAGACTAAAGATTAAGATAATACCAATCCCTACATACATACCACCCATAATCGCGCCAATGACTATAGCCTCAGGCTTTTTCTTGAATAGATTTGTTTTCCGGTTAGCAAGCTCTGCGAAATAATCAATTGTCTTATGATACATCTTGTCTCTCGTCGGTAGTGTTTTCTCGTGATGATGGGTGCGTGCAATAAAATAATTTAGAGCTGTAATAGATGGAAATAAACAAAGTTAAGAAGAGTAGGGCATAACCTAACTGCTGCTGTTCATTAATCAGATAGTAGTTGCAGAGGCGTATTGGCGACTCGATGTATAACCATGCCAACACCATGAGCATACTTATAATTTGAGTGATAAAAAATCCCTTAGTGATCGCTGTGATCGCATGCCAACATAGCGCTAAGGGTATTCCTATAAGCAGGGGCAATGTGGTGAATTTAGCCACTGCATAACTTGGATAGCTCAATGAGGCATCTAGTGAGCGGGGAAGCATCCAAAATAATAGGCTAAAGCTAGCGATGAGCAAGCCGGGGAGGGCGTAGCTATAAGTCACTTTTATGTGGTATCTAGTATTCAGTGATAAGCCAATAATGATACCAATAAGAATTAATAGCGGTATTTGTAACAGCATATGGCTTAACATGTTTTGTTGCAGAACCATTTGAATTTTTGGCAGTGCCAGTATTAGCCAGGCAATAAAGCTTAGTAAAAGAGCGAAGTATCTTAGCTTTATTGCAGCGATTTTGAAGATATTGACCACTAGGAAATTTAGATTGGCTTGTTTGATTCAAGGGATGTGCTGAGTAGTTTTTTCCAATCTTGTAAGATCATGTCGGTATCCTCAAAATCGTAAATTTTAGCCAGCTGAGATTCTTTGTTAAGTAAATGAATGGCAGCATTATGTTCAAACTGACCATCTGGACGTGGAATGACAATGATGCCAAAGGCATCTAATACTAACTGTAGTTCTGTCTCATCATGGACACGGGCAAACACCCATTTTTCTGGGTCAGCCCCTAGTGCTGTTGCATGGCGCTGTAAAATAGAGATGCTGTCGTACTCAGAATCAAAAGTAATGCTTAACAGGGCATAATGACGATTGTTTCTTTCTTGATCTAAAGCCTGGTTCAAACGTATAAAGCTTTGAGTTATAGCAGGGCAAATCTCTCTGCAATTGCTAAAGATAAAATCAACAAATACATACTTTCCGGCATAGTCCTGCAGTTTAAAGACTTTACCATCTGAACTGATTAACTCGACCGTGGGTAGCGAAGTGGGCTTCTCCTCTATACGGAGTCGTCTTTCCGACTCCGTAGTAAACGCCTGAAAGCCACTACTAGCAAAATACAAGCTTGTGCTGCCTACGATAATGACGAATAAGAGATTGATTATAAGAGTCATCGTTATCTGCTCTAAGTTGATGTTCTTTTAGTTAAGACATTAACTTTTTTGCATTCAGCCTAAAGATAAAGCGTAGTGAAAAGACCGCAGCAGCTACGATAACAAATAAAGCAAATATTGAAGCTACAGCTGAATAGCTTTGCCACTCAGGAAAGTGAATGGCAAAGCGTCTTGCGATACCTTCTTTGCCAGAGGCTAAGAACATAAAAACAAAGCCGGTTGCTGAAAGGGTATAGACCCAGAAACTAACTCTATCTAAGGCATTGTCTTGCCCTTTATTGCTATCTTTGATTAAGAAATACATAAAGCCAAAGACCATAGCAATCATGCCAATGATCAAATAAAAGTGGAAATGACCGGGAACCCACATGGTGTTGTGCATTACTTGATTGACTGAGATGGTGCCGTCGATAACAGCCGGTATTACACCGCCCGCCCAACCAAAGACAGATAATACGAGCAATGCTGATGCAGCATCCCATTTAATACCAGAACGATAGATGATGGCTAAGGTGCCAAGAGTAGTCACCAGTAATACTGGGAAACCACTAGTATAGGAAATGACTTGTCCCATAATTAGCATCCAAGTCGGCATTGCAAAATCCATGAATAAATGATGTGGATAAACGATTAAGACCATGATGCTAGATGCAGTCCAAGCAGCTAAAAATATTCGATTCGATTTCCATGGGCGATTTGTGTAATGAGGTAAGATTTCATATACCGCAATAATCGCCATATAGATTGTTGCATTGATAAAGGTATGACCAAAGAAATAGATCATGTTCTTGGCTAAAAGTGGATCAATAGTGAAGTTGGGATTCAGGATATTAATAATCATCATGATCAATATTGATGCCCCAACGACTAAAGCTAGTGAGTTGACTATGGTCACCATAGTGCTAGCAACAACGGTTGGTGGAGGTGCTTCATCGCTACTATTAGAGAATAGCTGTGGCCAACCTAGAGAACGACTGAAGCTGCCATATTTTTGAATGATGGCGCGACCAGCGTCTAGGTAAAACAGCACAAAAGCAACGCCAACAATAAGTAGGCCAGTTAGAAAAAGAATGGCTGCTTCATTAGTCCAAACCCCCATGGAATGGCCTGGCAATGGGAACAAGAAGGTCCAGGCACCTGCAAAATCTCCAAGAAAGATAGAGGCTAAAATACAGCTGACACCTATTAGAAATAGAACAAGTGTAGTTATTAAGATAGAAGTATGAAGTTGCACATATTGACGTAAGAAATACCACATGATGGTGCTTCCGCCGAGGCCAGCGATACCCACCATCCCTACACCATGGGCTGTTAATAACTTGTAGAACATATCTGCTGGCAGCGTGATTACTCCGCCTTGAGATAAACGCATGACTAAACCAGCAATCATCATTAGCAAAATAACGGAAGAAAAGACGACCAGCATGGTGTATATAGTGCGTTTTCCCCCTGTAGGTAATGGCATTACATTCATTGTTATCTCCTGCTGTATGGCAACGTTTTAGATTAAGGGGATACTGTTATTTCAGTGATCATGGCGTGGTGAGCAAGGCCGCAATATTCAAGGCACAATATCTTATAGCGACCAGGTTTGGGGTAACGTACGCGCAGCTCATTGGTGTATGTTGGCATTGCTTGAGTTTGTGCAATGACCTCCAGATCAGCGTTGTAGATAGCGAATCCATGATTTACATCGGCCGATGTGACTTTGTAGATCACGTCTTCTTTGACACTGGCTGTCATATCACTGAGCTCCCAATACCATTGATGGCCTACAGCGGTAACAATTTTAACGCGCTCATTGCTCGCCATAGTGGTGTCATAAGGCAACTTAGTCAGGCTGTAGCCAATAATTGGTATTAATACCAATAGCGATAAAACGAAGAGTTTAGTGCGGAGCAAGTAGGCGGATTTTTGAACTGGCGCATAGTCTTCTTTGGACTTTGCCGCGCTGGAAGCAATAAAAAGAAAAATTATTGCAAGTAAGGTTACTAGTATTATGGTGATTAACCACGAAGTCTGTTGAAGCATGCTGCCCCCATGTCAAAACATCTATTTAGTATGTATGTTATAGATATAATACATTAATAATAAATAAAATATACAATTTTCTAAAAATATAATTAATTTAGATTAAGGTGCTACCTATTTATGAGATTAACTAAATTTTCAGAATACGCCTTTAGGATATTGATTCATTTGGCGTCACAGAAAGAAGCGCGTGTGAGCGTCGAAGTTTTGGCGAGGCGCTATGACATATCTAAATATCATGTGCGTACAATCGTGCATACCTTAGGCAAGGAAGATTATATCCAGTGCGTGCAGGGTAAAGGGGGTGGTGTGTTTTTAAAGGCTAAGCCTGAAGAGATTAATCTGGCTCAATTATTAGTCTTCACCGAAAATGATTTCTATCTTGCAGAATGTTTCAGTGGCGACAAGAGCTGCACTATTGATGCTGTATGTGAATTACGAAGTGTGCTGGAACAGGCCTTAGTCAGTTTTCTGAGTGTGCTCAATCAATACACTTTGGCCGATATCATCAAAAACAAGGATGAGATTTGGCAGAAACTAGAATTCTATTAGTTCCCTGATTCGATCGATGTCTTTATAAAAGGCTTGGAGTATCGATTATTTTGCTAATTCCTCATTTAAACGCGTAATGAGTTTCTTACTGTAGGGTTTTGTTCTAGGGCCAAAGTCATCGACTAGTTTGCCATCTCTGCCGATTAAAAATTTATGAAAATTCCAGCGTGGGTAGGTGCCCGACACCTCTTTTAAGCCTTGGTAAAAAGCATGAGCTTCATCTCCCTTAACTACAGTCTTTTCAAACATAGGAAATTTTACGCCATAAGTTAGTTTGCAGAAATCTTGAACCTGCTTTTCTGTACCTGGCTCTTGGCCAAAAAAATCATTGGAAGGGAAGCCTAGGACAACAAAGTCTTGCTCACTGTATTCCTGGTGTAGCTTTTCAAGGCCTTCATATTGATACGTAAGCCCACATTTTGATGCGGTATTGACCACTAAGATCACCTTGCCTGTATAGGCCTCGCAGAGATTAACCTGTTCATCGGAGGCTAAGTGGCGGAAGTTATGATCTAGTAGTTTGCCTTCACAGGCAAAGGCTGTGGACGTAAACCAGAATAGGGCAATGAGAGAAAGATAACGCATGTATTACTTCCATATAACAACTTTATAATGTTGCATTTAGTCAGGCTTTGTTAGTCCTGACAAGTTGTACAATTTCATTGTTTACTCAGGCACTGTATTAGTGCCTGAGCGTTACTGCTTAGTAGCGAAAGGTTAAGCCTAACTGCAAGTTACGTCCTGTTAGAGGTACATATTCCTTGCTGAATGAGCCATGTTCCCGGGCCTTGGTATCGAAAAGATTGTTTACCTTAAAGTAGGCATCAACCGCACCTTTGTTTAGATTAATCTCTCGTGACAGCATTAAATTAAGCTGGTTATAACTACTGGTTTTTGTCTCTAATTTGCCATTATGAGTTTGTTTAAAGACATGACGTAGATCTGCTTGTGCCAGCCATAGTCCGTACGGTAATGTAAAATTAACACCGGTACTTGGAGGTGTTATACGTGGCACATTATCATTTCCAGACTCAGTGAACTGGGCTCGTACATAGTCTGCGTAAAGGTTCATATCAAGCCAATGCCGACCATCTAATTGCAGTTTCTGTTTGTATTGTGCCTCGAAGCCATAAAATCGAGCATCACGATTGGCGTAACGCACTGCAAGAAGTTCACCATCTGCATCCAGACTGCCGTCGTGTTCTACACGATCTGCAATGCCATCGTTGTTACTGTCTTGTGATGCGGCATAGATATAATCATCGATCTGATTAAAGTAACCAGTAAACTCCCAGCTATGGTTGCTAAAGGCTTGGCGGATACCTAGCTCAAAGTTATGACTGACTTCTTTATTAATATTAAGATTTCCTTGCTCGAAAGTACCGCTGGCATGATGTTCGCCATAGCCGTAGAGCGCGAGTTCTTGCGGTGCACGTTCGCTGCGTGCAAATAGTGCATGGGCCCTTAATCCTTGCTTGAAGGTCCAGCTTGCACTAGCTGAGGTGGAATAATTGTTAAAACTCTTATCCCCTAGATCACTTTTATATCGAATATCATCATAGCGTGCACCTAACTCTAGATTTAACTGCTCACCTTTGTGTTGGATGATGCTGAATACGCCGGTTCGATCCATATCGACAGGCTGTAGTAATGACTCTTCGCCAATAGCTGAGAGTTCTCTGGCATTGTTTTGAAGACCTAATGCATAGGTCCAGTGCTTAATCGTATGGCTACGGAGTTCAATTCGATTTTCCCATTCCTCATTATCAAAGGTGATAGCTATATCACCATCACCTGATTTTTCATGATGTTGATAATCTGTATAAGAACTACGGAGCAATATTGAGGCTAGATAAGGGTTTTGCTTGAGGAATTCTGCTTCAAAATCATAACGTTTTTTTCGCATGTCGATACTCATAGCAGAGTGCTCTTCTTCATGTTTGGAAGGAAGGCCATAATCATTATCATTGTTAGTGAAGGCAAAGGCAGCTCTAAACTCTGGTGTGATATAGGCTGTACCGATTGCAAAAACATCTCTGTCTAGATGTGTATTGTTTATCTTACCCTTGTGTTCGCGCTCATCGCTATCGGCATAGCCTTTGATTTCAGTATCTTTAGCATCTTGCTTAAGTGCATCTAGATGCCATGCGAAATTCTGATAACTACCGTTAGTATCAACGTTAAAAGTCTCACCATTAGTAGCGCTATCATATTGACTGCTCGCCGTTAGTGAAAAGGGTTCTTTCGTTTTTACCAAGCGCTTATTAATGATATTGATAACTCCACCACTAGCACTAGGGCCATAGCGTAAGGCTGCTGGACCACGGAGGATTTCGATTTGTTCAGCAGCATAACCATCGGCAGTAAGGGCATGATCATCGCTTAGGCTTGAGACATCTGAGATATCACTGCCATTGTCTAAGATTTGTACCCGGTTGGCGCCAAGACCACGGATAGTGGGACGACTACTACCGGCTGAGAAATGGGTGGAAGAGACTCCAGGGATGTTACGTAGAGTTTCTCCTAGTGTTGTTGAGAGGTTTCGCTGTACTTCGCCTTTATTGAGTACGGTCAAAGCAGGGTTTAATTGCTGATCTACCGTAGGTTTAAAAATATTAGATTGGACTGTTATTTTAGGTAGTTCATCTGCTGTCACGTTGGTAATGAAGGCCAAGCTTAATACACAGCTAAGTAAAGGGAGTCGAAGCATTATTATTCCTAAATACGATTATTGTTCTGGAGTGATTTGTCTTGTAGAATGTTATGTTATAACGAAATGTTATATTATAACAACTCCTAAAGTGCCGATGTTTAAAAATCATACACATTCGAACTGCATGAATACTGCGATGAAGAGGGCTGAAAGCCTTTGTAATCAGCGGAATATTCGCTTTACCCCTATAAGAAGAAAGATCTTGGCATTGATTTTGGAACAGCATATGCCGATCAAGGCCTATGATATCTTGGCCAAACTGAGCGATGCCGATCACATTGAAAAGCCACCAACGGTCTATCGCGCGCTAGAGTTCCTACTTGAGAATCAACTGATCCATAAGATCGAAAGCAGTAATAGCTATATAGGCTGTGAGTTCACACATGAGCAACATCAGAGCCAGTTTCTAGTCTGTGACAGCTGTAATGAAGTTATGGAGTTACAAGAGCCACTGCTGAACTCTGCCTTGGCTGAGACGAGTGAAAGTAAGGGATTTGTTGTGCGACAGACTCATGTCGAAATTCATGGGGTTTGTGCAGATTGTGCGAATTAACATGAAGATAAATCTCGATCGTATAGCTATCTCTCTATCCGCTTTCTGTGCACTGCATTGCGTGATAATTGCGTTAATTGCTGGATTGCTGCCTCTATTGTTCGGGTTGGGGCAGCATGGTCATGGTGTGCATGACTTCTTATTCCATCAAATTATTTTATTCCTAATTCTACCCATTAGCCTGCCAGCACTGTGGTTCGGTTATAGGCAGCATAGGCAGCTGCTGCCGATAGTTATATCTGCTATTGGACTTCTATTATTGGTTATTGTTACCGCCTTTATTGATGATTTGATTCATCAAGGCCTACTTGCTTTAGAGTATGAAACCTTCCTGACCTTAGCGGGTGGCATCATTCACGCCATTGGCCATTGGCTTAACCTTAAAGCAACGTCTAGGGCTAGCTGTGTAAAACCAGAGCTGGTTTGACCGTTGCTTTATATGCCAGCAGTGATTATGAATCGTTAAGCCCCTCCTCAAGGTAATATTGTCGCAGTTACTATGTGACGGATATAACTGTAATCAATAGGGTCAGACTCCATTGATCTATATAGATTTAGGCCCAACTTGAGCCTAGAGGCGGCGATAGAAAATCAACAAGCTTCCGACAAAGCAAAATCAATCGAGTCTGACCCTATTGATCTCGCTCTTAGTCTGCGCCGCACAACTTGGTCGTTATGTGCAATCTTAACCACAATGGGATGAGACATGACAGAAACAACAGATAATAAAAGCTATGATGAATTTGATGTTAGCGACGCTTGGAAAAATAAATTTAAGATTTTAGAAAAGGCAGGAAAGTTTAAAGGCGTAAGTTACGAATATGTATAGGAGAGGTATGAACAATAAACTTTTGCTTTCAGGTTTTGTTTTTACATTGATAGGTGTTGTTTCCGTATTGATAGAAAATACGTTTTATCAATATATCGATGAAGATGGTTTGCTCCATGAAAGTTTGTTTATGCCATTGGGAGTTGTCTTTTTAGCTATTGGTTTGTTACTTATATTTGTTTTTTCAGTTTTGAAATTAGCTCGGTTGGTTCGCCGAAAAACTCATGAAAAATAGCGGCTTACACATAATTAGGCGCTGCTGCGGAAAATTTACTCGCTAGCGTTCCTAAATTTCCGTAGAGCGCGGCGTTATGCTGCAGGAAAATTGGCGCCCTAATCTTATGTGGCTGGGAACTACTGGATATTGGTCTACTCTAACCTCGGTTATTAACTAAAAATAAGGGCATTTCCATGAAAAATTTCAAAGCAGCATTAATCTCAATACTTATTGTTTTTACATCATTATCATCTCAAGCATCCAAAGCGAACCTTGAAGATCCAGAGATATATAGTATTTTATTTTACGCTGATTGGTGTGGGAGCTGTAAAGTACTAGACCCAGCAATTGTAAAAGCACGAGGAAAATCAGATCTTGATAATGAATCGGTACTATTTGTACGTCTTGATTTGTCGGATGCTACTAAGCGGCATCAGTCTAGCTTGATGGCGCATGCCCTTGGCTTGGGTAAGTTCTACAAAGATAATGGCGGGGCAACTGGGTTTATGTTGCTTGTCGATGCGGAAACAAAAGAAGTTATATCAACAGTAACAAAAAAATCAGATGCGAAAGCAATAACTTCTCAAATTAAAAGCGCAATTTCTAAAGTATCTAGTTAAATATAATATATCTTAAAAGCACAATAGAAAAATCAATAGGATCAGACTCGATTGATTTTTCTTTGCGGAAGCCTCTTGATTTTCTATCACCGCCTCTAGGCCTAGGTTGAGCCTAAATCTACATAGATCAATGGAGTCTGACTCTATTGATTCCCAGTCATCTGTCTGCTTCTTACCTTTATCTATCAATAGGTCTAACTTACTTGGATAGTGCGGAGGAAAGCCTTTCTTTCCTAAGAAACTACTACTACTCGAAATTAAATACTAAGGTTGAGGAAAGCCATGTTTTCTCGTACTTACTTAGAAAACTTTTCAATAGGCGAAAAAAAAGAGGCGGTAACGCCTCTTTTTTTAAAGCATTAATACGATTGTTTAGAACGTATATTTTGCTGAAGTGAAGAATGTACGTGAAGGCCATGGGTGATAAACATAGGCTTCTTCATTAAAGACATTATCAATCCCTGCTGAAATACTCGCAGCGCTATTCATCTGCCATTTTGCCTTTAGGTTGACAAAGAAATAGTCATCTTGTGCACCGAAGACTTCCTTAGCTTTATCACTGTTATCGAGCTCACCATAGCTATTAGAGGCATAGCGGAAATTGGTCGATAGGTTCACATTTGAGGTGTAGTGATAAGTCAGACCAAGGTTAGAACGCCACTTCGGTATGCGAGGGAAGCGTTTACCTTCAATATCTGTATTTAACTCATTCTTGGTAATTTCAGCATCGGTATAAGTCAGATTGAACTGCATATCTAGTAGAGGATGGAAGAATTCTACCTGTTGGAAAATGAATTCGGCACCACTGGTCTCTACTGTATCTACTGGTAATGTTGTGGTGATGCTGGAATTATTAATATCCATTGCTGAGAAGGTGAAGATGACATCATCGACTTCTTCATGGAACAGATTAACCTTTACCAAACCATTTTTGAGTTGCTTCTCTAGTGACAGATTATGGTGGATACCATCTTCTGGTTCTAGATCAGGGTCTGAATTGAACTGACGGTCACCAGTGGATTCATTACGATACAACTCTTCTACGATAGGGAATCGGACTGCACGTGCCACAGAGTAGCGTAGGGTGACGTCTTGGGTAGGAAAGTAACCAATTGATAGTTTTGGAGACCATGCTTTTTCATCACGATCTTTAGCAGTGGTATCACCATCTGAGCTGAAGGCACCATCACTAGACCAGTCTTCGTAGCGTATACCTACAGCCACATCAACTTGATCATTTATGCCATAGCCAAACTGTGCAAAGACCGCATGGGTCTCAGTTTCGCCACCACTAGCACCGCGACTATCACCTTTGATCTTGTTTACAGAATCGTATTTGAAAGGCTTAATCGATAGCTCGTAATTATCATAGTGATAACCCACTGAAAGACGTGCCTTCGGATTGCTAAATAGAGATTCAGTACCTGCCTTGGCGTCAAAGATTTCCCAACCGGTATCCTCGGCATCGGTAAAGCGACCCCTGAAGGAGGCATTTTGTGAAACATAATCAGGATCGTTTGGATTGCGACCGGTACGGATCTCTTCATCTTTGAGTATGTCGAAATCGCTATAATAGAGGTCAAATAACCAATCACTCTGTGCCACTGGACCAGATAGACCTAGACCATAGAGTAGGCTGTTACGTTCTTGGTAGCGCTCTTGGAAGTTAGAACCTTTAATGTTGAAGCTTTCAGCACCGACTTTAACGTCACCATTCCAAATAGTATTACCTGAAGCATCTTTCGCGTAACTATTTAGATTTTTAAGATCACGGTCACGCGTCTCATAAGCCACTCGAGCACGTAATTCATACTCACCTAATTGATAATCAAGCTTGAGCTTAAACAAATCAGTTTGTGCACGCTCCTGGCCATTGTCACCATAGTAATAGCCAGAGACCTTTTTGTTATTAATCCCAGTCTCAGGGCCATTGACTGCTGTAGCGCCGCTATCTGAGCCAATACTACTAGTAAAGAAGTAAGACTGAGGTTGGCCATCATTGTCTAAATGGTTAAACGAAGCATAGATGCCCAAGTTGCCGATGCGATCAGCAAAAGACATAAAGGCACTTTCACCGCGATACTGATCGTTGGTCTGTAGTTCGTCATAATCTTGTAAAAACAGGCTGCCAGATAAGGTGATTTCACGCTTAGTTGGTACTTTAGTGCGAATATTCACGACACCGCCCATGGCGTTACCAGAATACTCGGCTGAAAATGGACCATAGATGACATCGATCTTTTCAATCTCATTGGGTGAGACTAGCGACCAACGTGGTGCCCCAGAGAAACGAGTCTGTAAGTGATAGTGCAGAGGCAAACCATCACTAAAGACCATAGAGCGATGGCCTTGAAACATATTCGAACCGCGAATACCGATAACGCCATTAGGGTCCCCGATGAAACGCTTTCGCACAATCAAGCCAGGCTGCATCGAAATGGCATCTTCGGTATTAACGATATTCATGGTTTCAATCTGCTCCGCAGTCACTGTAGAGGTGGGGGCGATTGTCGTTGTGTCTTGAAAGAGTTTGTCTTCCACTGAGATACTTGGTAGTTCTTCAGCAAATGAATGCCCAGACATAGATAGTACGAAGGCTCCAAAAGCGGAAATAAGAGTACATTTTTTAAGCATAATATTTTCAGTGGTTAATCTTAAATTAGGCCGTGATTTTAAGATAAATACAGTGCTTTAACCTGCGGCATGATGTCGCAGGCGAGAGTCCTCTAAACTAGTTAAAATCGCATCATACTTATTTAAAATTGGTTAGAAACTTTTAATGAAAGCACCTATGTATCGATTTTTATTTGGCCTGGTCTTATTTAGCTCTCTCAGTGTTACGGTTGCTTTTGGAAAGGCAGCTTGCGAAGGCTCAATAGTAGATTGTGGTACTACGCCTGAGGCTATATTTGATCAAAAGGGTCGGCTCTGGCTGGTTAATATTCATCAAGGGTTTTTGTATCTACAACACTCAGATAACCAAGCGCAAAGCTTTTCTACGCCAGTAAAAGTGAATGCCACTGTTGAGCGGATTGAGAGCAGGGGAGATTCAAGACCTCAAATTGCTGTAGATAAGGCGGGCCGTCTGTTTATTTCATGGATTCAGAAGACCGAAGGTAAATACGCAGGTCGCGTGAGATTTACGCGTTCGCTAGATCAAGGGAAAAGCTTTGATGAAGTGCGCACGATTAATACCGATGAGGGGCTGATTGGCCATCGATTCGTACGTATGCAATTGGATTCCGAAGGCAATATCTTATTGGCATGGCTGGATAAGCGAGATCGTGTTGCAGCGAAAAAGAAAGGCCAAGAATATCGTGGTACAGCGCTCTACTCAGTACGCTCTAATGACCATGGTGTTAGTTTTAGCCCAAATACAAATCTAGCTAATCACAGCTGTGAATGTTGTCGTTTGGCTAGTGCAGTAGATGCGGAAGAGGGCATGTATCTTTTTTGGCGCATGATATTTAATAAAAATACACGTGATCACGCTCTCTTATACCTAGCTAAAGATCAGCCAGCTCAGCCTTTACTTAGAGCTAGTTATGATCAATGGCAAGTTGATGCCTGCCCACATCATGGCCCGGATATGGAATACATGGATGGCAAGCTGTTCCTGACTTGGTTTAGTCAGGGGGATGCGCAGTCAGGACTGATGTATGCCTCGTATGACCCGCAAAGCAATCGCTTTAGCACAACACAGTCGCTTGATGCCTCACCACAGGCCTCGCACCCTCAGATAGCAGGAAATGGTAAGCAGCTTTTTCAAGTATGGAAACGCTTTGATGGTGAGAAGACATTGATCTTGAGTAGGGTATCTTCTGATCAAGGGCAGAGCTGGTCAAAAGATAGGGTGTTAACTCAGACGGCTGGTTCATCCGATCATCCGATGTTGATTCGTATGCAAAAGAAGGTCTATCTGTCTTGGCTTAGTGCAGATGAAGGCTATCAATTATTAGCCTTGGAGTATTAAGCATGCGTAGTCTACTCCAGCTAATGTTGCTCTCAATACTATCAATCTCTTCGGTGCAGGCTGAGCTGTTAGATTTTAAGCCTGATAGCCTCCCTAGTATTGTGGAACGCCATGCAGGCGACCATTTCTTACTCTTTGTTTGGTCTATTGACTGTCCTGCCTGTAAAAATGACCTAGCAAACTTCAGCAAGCTGAAGCAGGAAGTTCCTAACAATAGAATCATCCTACTCAATAGTGATGGTGAACTCAGTAGCGAAAAGGTAGCGCAGGCCATTGCAGAGTTCGGACTACAAGATTTAGAAAACTGGAAATTCGCCGATAGTGCAACCGCACGGTTGCGTTATAAACTAGATCAAAACTGGGCTGGGGAGCTGCCGCGTAGTTACTTTTATGCTGCAGACGGCTCACGCCGAGCGTTCTCTGGCAGCTTGAATGCGGATAGGCTGAAGGCGTGGTTGCTGCGAGAGCAGCAAAGGTGATGAGTGCAATGTAATTAAGCTGCTACTCATCACTAGCTACTGAGTCTTTACATGTTTTTTAATGCTACGGCCTGAAACAGGGCTATTGGTTTTTATTTTTTATTAACTACTAACAGCCCTTAACATCCATGCGGTCTTTTCGTGGATACGCATACGGTCAGAGACTAATGCAGCAGTAGACTCGTCGTCTGCTTTTTGTGCTACAGCTAAGACAGAACGACATACTTTGATGACTTTTTCATGGCTTATTTTTAAGATATCAATCATCTCATTAGTGCTAGGGACACCATCGACCTCCTCAATACTGCTTAATTTTGAAAATTCTTTATAAGTGCCTGGTGCTGGCATATCGAGTGTTCTTATTCGTTCAGCCAAGTCATCTACTGCTATCGCCAACTCGGTGTAGTGTTGCTCAAACATAGCATGCAGTTCTGGGAATTGAGGGCCTGTCACATTCCAATGAAAGTTATGAGTTTGTAGGTATAAGGTATAGGAATCAGCCAGTAAATGCCTTAAACCTTGTGATACCGCCTTGCGTGATGTTTCATCTAAACCAATATCGATGCTGCTCATAGTGCGTTTCCCTTAAATAGTTTTAGTCGCATTCAATAGTTAAATTATATCACTAGTCTGCTGCGGGATATTACTTTTGTTTATTGAAAACCGCAGAATAGGGATTTCATGATTGGAGGCAATGGGGTTTGAGCTTAAGTCATTAATAATCAATAGCTTATCAGTCATTTATTCGGTGAAACAAAGCAATTGAAGCGTCTATGAAGTGCGAATACGCCCGGTGATGATGACGGCATCGACCATTATTGTAGGGCTTTTGCCGATACTCTATGCCAGCGGCACAGGCTCAGAAGTGATGAGTCGTATTGCAGCACCAATGGTTGGCGGTATGCTCAGCTCAGTTCTACTTATCTTGCTTGTACTGCCAGTGATTTATTATTTATGGCACAGGCGATTTTTAATTAAAGACACTGATCTGTCCTAAGTTAAAGCCTATTGATTTCCAGGCGCTAATGCCTAGCTCTATAACGACCCTTTACTAGGGAGGTAAGGTGTGAAGGGGGGCTTCCACTATAAACTATCTGATTGCTGCCTTCGATTAAATAAATCAAAGGCA
>Ga0206130_10001012_pt1 | contig 43080 bp, 63 predicted proteins | sample Helgoland_Spring_9_FD_148637 | JGI IMG/M metagenome (GOLD analysis project Ga0206130, IMG submission 148637) | Pelagic subsurface seawater microbial communities from Kabeltonne, Helgoland, North Sea - Helgoland_Spring_Bloom_20160512_1 | ecosystem: Environmental > Aquatic > Marine > Epipelagic ...
ATGTTAATATATGAATAGTCATCTGTTTTAACATTAATCATTTCTTCTATAGAATTTAACTGGCTTACTACTGCTGTTATTAGTCCCTTTACAAAAATACTATCACTGTCATAAACAATCTTATCTTCTTCTAAAATTAACCACACTTTGCTTTGACATCCATGCACTAGGTTGCTGTCAACTCTAATGCTTTCATTACTGCCGGCTGGTGCTAATTCCATTATAGAATCGTAAAAGTCTTCTTGTTCTAGGTCTTGTAAGTAGTTTAAATCCATAACGCTATTATATAGAATAGTTGTTTGTTTGTCAATACTATTTAACGTTATCGGGTTTTATTTTAAAGTAATATCGGTGTAAATATGCCGTTGCCGCTGTACACACTGTAATTAAATTTTGTATCATCAGGGAAATATCTTTCGTTTGGTGGAATATCCTTATCTGCTGGGTGTGGCATACAGCAATTTATTACTATGCTGAATTCTATATCACTGTACCTTTCCATTGACGTTGAAATCCAACCTTCAATGCATCTTCCTAAATGGAAACCCATTACCCAGACACGCTCTACATGGTCGCTGGATAATATATCATCTGTAATTTGTGGGTATTGATTGAGGAATCCACTAACAGGTTCATCTCCAGCAGTGGAGTTATAAACTGTATACGATTTGTTTGCCTTTGGGGCAACTAATTGATCGATGAGTTTACAAAGTTGTGGATGAGTTTTACGCATATGGTTATGTATACCTGTATGCTTTATGGGATTGATACTTTCCCATGCATCGACAATAACAACTAAGTCTGTTTCAGGATGCATGGTCTAGTATCTTTTCTTTAACTAATATAGCCACTATCTGTCAATAGTGTAGCAATCTCATCTGCATCTGTGATTTCAGTAATGTTGTCACTGTTACCATCGTCTGCTTTAAAGTAGTCACCGTCTGCATTTACAAACCATGTACGATACTTAATACCGTCAATGTCATCAGCAAAATGAATTGCTGTGTATTCATCAAAGTTACTAGGGCCATCGCCGTTCGCTGTTTCAATGCCGATTTCAGTTAACTCAGCAACTTTGGCATCTAATAATGCTTGAGCCGCCGCTTCATCTGAATCGTTTGTTAAGAACCATGCACTAGGTTCGCCGTCTGCATTAGTTCCTTGACTAAAGTAACCGGCATAATCGCCTGCTTCTTCAATTAAAAGTATGTGTGCTCTTGTTGCCTTTTCTTGTGCGTAAGCCATTTATTAATCCTCTTGTTTTACTATTGCCCAAATGCCATATGCAAGACCGGCCCATGCCGCCATCTTAACAATACCACCGAACAAAATTACTGCTAGTGAGCCAGCGATAATTACACCACCATCCCAACTAGTTCTTTCTTTAATTCTTGATTTTATATAATCTAACATAATATATCTCCTATGTTATGTTACTATTTATCGTTTTTCTCAATGAACGCCGTATACTTTATGTAATTAGGCATACCATGATCTCTTACAAAGTCAAAGAATTGCAGTTTTTTGATTGCTGACCATATACCTCTAAAGCCGTCTTTGATTCTTTGCCATAGTGTTAAACGTCTAATCTCACCTTTATGGTTAATATAGTTTAACTTGCCGCCATGTACAAATGTGAACAAAGCCGGTGGTACACGGGGCACTATATCATTGTTATTAACGTATCGAATGTATGCACCTATATCGCAACCCTCAAGGTGCTGACGAAACTGCCTATTTCCAACTCTTGGTTGCCCGTAAGTTCTCAGTTCCTTCACCGGAATACCGTCGCTTGTTAATTGTTCAGCAACAAGTACCGCCATTGCACCACCTAAACTGTGTCCTACTACATAAACATTGGGATAATTGCCTGCCTTTTTCTCTTTGGCAGTTCTAGCCTTTTGTACTACATCGAGTATGCCAGGATAAACTAAATCTGTGTACTCTTTGAATCCTTGATGTACTCTACCTGCTCTTTCGTGCCTAACAGGTACAGTTTTCAAGTCTGCGGTTATGTCCGCAAACTTAGTAGGTTCTGTTCCTCTACATGCAACAATGATACCATCGTCTTTTGTAAAGAATACCCACGCTTCTGAATCACCCACTTTAACAAGTTGTGCTTCCTTTCTTTTCATTTTAATTGTGTTCTGTGCCTCTGCCAGTTCCTTGGCTGAGAGATACGCTCTGCCTGCCAACTTAGCCAATACAGCGGCACGTTCGGCTTCAGAACAGTTTGCTAACCATCCCATAATTTACTCCTACATAATTATAGTAGTATTTATCGGAAAGTAGTATAATTATTTATACTGTCAACAAAAAAGGCTACAGTTTCCCATAGCCTTTACTTGAATTGGATTATTAATCCAGATAACTTTTAGTATGTAATAATTGGCTTCATTGCGATGTACATAAACCAAAAACACAATACAACTCCGCTTATTGATGCGATGTCGTTACAAGTTTGACCGTCTGGGCAGTACTTGTCTTTTAAGTGCTTTAAAGTTTGGATTCCATCACTAACAGCCGATTTCATTATATCGGTAGTCATTGTCTATTCTCCTGAGTCTAAATCATTTAGCACTCCATTTTCACAGAATCTTACGATCTCTGCTAGGGGGTTAAAGTTCCTAAACTTTTAAGTTGTGCTTCGTAATGTTGTACTATTATAATAATAGCCTCTGCAGATACACACTGCTACAACCGACAGCACACAACCGTCCCTTTGTGGAAGTTTGGATTGCGTCTACTTCCAATGGTTATTTATCAATCGTTATAAGATGTGTTAACTTTAATGGTAATTCTAGTCGTTTTTAGAAAACACAGACTTACCCCAACCTTGTCTACGTCTGAAGTAGAACCTGTCGTAGTAATCATCGCCCTTGACATCTTCACCTATGTTAATTTCATAGACTGTGTCTCGCTCTCTAAACTCATCTAGTCCGTTTATGAATTCCCAAAAGTTAAATGGGTGCTGTGAACTGTACGGGTAATCAGTTGGCTCGTCTGTGACATAGTCATGTTGGAACTGTAAAAGTCTTGTGTATAGTGACTGGTCTAATTCTGTGTACTCTAAGTTAAAAGTCTTGTTAACAAAGTCTACTACATGCTGTCTGTTCTTATGAAAGTCTGGTTGTATTTGCCACATGTAAGTGTGACCACTCCACCCGGGTTCCATGTTGCTATCGCTACCAGTTGCTAGGTAATGTTCCATTTGTGACTGAGCATGTTTATAAAATCCACCAACAACACCGTTGTCATCTTTTAATGCTTGGAACAGGTAGTCGTACATTTCTAAGTAAGTAAAGTTTTTGTAACGTCTTAAGAATCTAGTAAGTGCTTGGCTCCAACCAAAGTTATGAAAGTTATTAATCATCCAACTGTACATCCATGCTTCGAGAAACTTATCACATGGCATGTTCTTAGTACCAGTCACAAGCTCTACACGTTCACTGACGTTATCCTCTTCTTCGAATCCACCCACATAGTTTTCTACAACAATAGTAGACAGTCTGTGCTTCTCTCTTTCATCAGGTCTGTTCATGTGTGCATTTTCTAGCAGTTGGGCTAACCAACTTTCAACTGTGTTGTGCTGTCCTGCTTCGATAATCTCACATAGTCCTCTACGCCAACTGTTAAATGTCTCACCTGGCAAGCCTAATATCAGTTCTGTGTAACTAGGTATCTGTTCTTTGTTACACTTATCAAATATCATTTTCAAGTCACTGGCTTCCATGTTACGTCTGCGTATCTCTGTGAGTACATCCATGTCCATACTTTGCACACTTAATGTCAGTCCTCTGTTGAATCCGCTACCAATAAACTTTTTAACAATTTCTAATATTTCATCACTGCTGTTCTTGTACCACGTTGCATCTACTACTTTAGGAAATCCATATTCCTTTTGCAGTGCAACTAGTGTTTCAGTAACTTGTAAATCTCTATCTGTGAATACGCCAAAATTAGCATCTGCTATAGTTACATAGTCAATTTTGTTTTCCGCAAGCCACGTGAGCTCCTGTAGAACCTTAGGCATAGGAAACTTCTTAATCTTAGCATAGGTTAAACTACCCCAATCACAAAACGTACATGCAAATGGGCAACCTCTGTTTGTTTCTAGTGTACCATTCCATACCACACCAGGATTAGCCTCCATAATTTTATCGAACACACCAGTTAAGTATGGACTAGGAATATCTAGTTCATCTAATCTGCCGCCTTGATAAATTTGATCTAATGGCTCTCCTGCTAAGTAGGACTCTAACATCTTAACTGTTGACTCCTCTCCTTCGTTTAAGGATATACTATCTACATAAGGATGATTGTCGAAGAAATTTTCTTCTAGTGGTCTGTTTGTAATCTGTGGGCCGCCAAATATAATTGTAATTTCAGGATTCTGTTCCTTCAATTTTTGTGCAACTACTTTGGTCCATTCCCAATTCCACATGTAGCAACTGAATAGTGCTATATTAGAATGTTTTGTCCTCTCAACTAACTTATCCGGATCCTCACGTTTATACACGATGTCGGATACTTCAAAATTATCTGATATATTGTCAAAAGAACAAGCATAACTCCATAAACAACCAATAGAATAAGGTAGCCAATAGCCGGTGAAACTATTACCTCCGATCTTAAAATTTGGTTGAACAAGTAATACTTGATACTTTGTACTTTCTGGTACTGCCATATCAAGTATTTATTTTACTTCTTTGATGCTTTTAGAACTTCAGCGACAATGTCGTCCTTTTTCTTTCTTTTATCAACTTCAAAACCAAACTCTCTGCCTTTTGCTTCAAGTTGTGCTTTAGTTAATTTGGAAAGTGAAGCCTTTGTGATTTTTGCTTCTTTAGGTTCTGCTTTCGCTTTAGGTGTTGCTTTTACTTCTGCCTTCTTTGTAGTTGGCGTATGCACTTTCTTAGGAGCAGGAGCAGGCTTTGGTGCCTCTACTACTACGTCCGGTGCCGGTGAAGTAAACCAACTTGCAATCCACTTTAATAAACTCATTTTAAACTCCTGTCTAATTGTGTTAATGTCTCGAATCTATCTTCAAATAACGGATGGGTTAAGTTAAAAGGATTGCTCCTCTTGAACGATGTACTTGCTATTCTGCTTAGTACTAGCCCTGCTTTATTTTGTATATCTTCGTTCGTTATTGTATTTATGTAGTCTTGGATGGTTTCTCTGCTTAAATTAGGCAAATTAAGTAAGTCAAATAACAAAATATCAAACTCTAAGTAACTCATACCCAATTGATCTGCGTCTCCGTTGCTTATTCCTAAGCCGTCTGTGGGTGTTGCATTAACTGTTGCAAGTGGCACACCCAGTTTAGATGCCATATAAGGCACTTCCCAACTTTTGCTTAGTGACTGAATTGGCGCAATGTCGCCTACGTCACCATGTAGTGTCCAAAACCCTGCGGCTAGTTCACTAAAGTTATCTGTGCTACCAACACACCCGCCTAGTTTGTGTGCAAGGTTATATAGAGTCATCATACGCAATCTTGCTCTCAGGTTGCCTTGTCTTTGTAGTCCTCTATATGTGGAATCAAACTCTCCTAGGAAGTCTTGCATACTATCAAACTGGGCAGTTAAGTCAAAACTATGAGGTTCCAATCTTAGCACATCAATTGCTTCTTGGCCTCTATCAGTCTCTTCTTGTTTTTGGTGAATAGGTAATGTTACACCATGGGTAATCCAACCTGCTTGTTTGAACAATGCGGCTGTTAAGGCACTGTCCACACCGCCACTCATACCTATAACAATATCTTCTATGCCGTGTGTATCTTTGTACTCCATTAGACTAGTTACTATTGATTCAATAACTATGTCCATTTTAGCCGCATCAGGATATAGTCCTGACTTGATATTGTCTTCTAATCTATCGCAAAACCAATCATCTATTGGTCCACCTCCAGCAGGTGTTAATGCTAATACGTTATCTACTGTTAATGTCACTCTGTATCTCCTGTGATGTCTTCCATTGGATCATAGCACCTATTTTATCTCTACCGATTTTGTGTTGTCTCCAATACTTTAAATCTTTAAGAACTGTGCCATCTTCCATTTTGAAAAATGTACTGTTTTTATTTCTTTTACCTTTAACAAACAATGTTACTGCATAACCGTTTTCAGGGATTTCAACTCTATGGAAATCGTTGTGGGTTCTAAATGCAAACCAACCTGGGCCGCGCCACACACGTTCCTTGCCTCTACACTCATAGTATCCTCCCGACAGTATAAGTGTAAAATAACCCCAAGGGTGATTATGTTCAAAAGGTAAATCACTTCCCTCTATTAAATTTAAACAAACCCTAGAGTCGCTGTACATACCAGCAACACCTTGTATAAGTTTTGGTCCTAGAAAGTAAACACGATGCAAATACTGTTGTCCTGTGAATATGTTGGTCAATGCCTCTGCACCAAACTTACTAGCAAGTTTCCAAAAGAGTTTCTTCATAGCACTATTTATTAGTCAAAAAAAAGCCAAACTGTAAAGTCTGGCTTCTTAGTGTTCACCATCATGCGAACGTGTTCTACACTTTATATTATTATTATACTCTTGCTACTTCAACTTCTTGCTTACGATTAGTTGGAAAAACTAATTCGTCTTTAAGATGATGCTGTCTTCTAGGCTTGCTAGAATCTGGGTAACCAATTCCCATTAATAATAAAGGTTTTTCATCAATTCCGAGAATTCTTTGAATCTCATCTTTGTTACAACAAGAACAACATCCAGTGCTGTATCCAAGCATAGCCGCTGTCATATTGACATAGCCTGCCGCTACTCCTACTGCTTGATGCATATCCATTTCCATAACTTTTTCATTTTCGCTTTGGTCTGTGTTCTTAGCGGCTTTTTCCGCATCAAAGTCCTTAACAAAAACAACTAGCAAATTTGCTAGTACTTGTGGATTTGTTGTTAGTCTGTCACCTTTCATTGCTACGCCACCTTTTTTGCCATCTTCAATATAGAAACCCAAAGTGTTTCTGTGAATCTTATTGATGACGTCTCTATCAGTGATGAAGTAAGGTTTGAAGAATGTAACGTTCTGCTTACTAGGTGCACCTAAGCATGCCTGCTCGATGATTTCCATGTCCTCTTCCGGAATAGATTTGGAAAGGTCCCAGTTACGTTGAACGTGTTGACTCTTATGTATCGCTTTTAATAGCATATTTTTTAACATGTTAAACTCCTATCAATACTTTTATTTAGGTCAATGCATTAACCATAGTATTGTACACATATTTATCTAATAGTCATGGAAAAGGGCCGTTGCCGACCCTTTGTATCTTAAGCAAAGGTATGTATGCCAATGATAATACCCATTGATGCCGCAACACCTATCATTAGTTTACCAAAGTCACCTGCTACTATTGGGAATACTTCTTTAAAGTTTTTAACACCGCCACTAAATGTAGCAATGGCAAGTTCTCTACCACTTAACAATCCAATGAATACCCATGTTGTTGACATCGGAATATTGTTGTACTGTTTGAAGTACCAAAGTATAACTAGGTACACTAGGTCAATCAGTGTAGCACTTTTAACATAGTTAGTATCTGTTTTACTAATAACTACGTTTTGTATTTTACCACCTTGTTCTTTAAACATCCATCCCATACCAGCAATAAACAATGCTGATATACCTGCTAATGTTAAAGCATCTACTTCACGTGGTAAGAATACTGCCATGTTAGCCATGTCATGTGATAACCATGTCCACCATAACCAACCTGTAACAGTCCATTGTGCTATACGCCAGTTGCGTTCGCTACCACCTATTTGCACATTAGACATCCACTTAGTTACGACTGCCCATATAACATAGGCACTAACTGCCGCTACACCATATCCTGCAAAACTTTTTACTAGCATTTTTTCCAAAACAAATGTACTAGCAAATGCACTTAACACTAAGAACGATGTACTTACTGGTACACCAAAACGTGTTAGTACAAGCAGTACACCTGGTGCTAGTGCGTGATACCACTGTGGTTCTATGTATGGAATTCTATCTAGCCTGCCGTATGCGATGTCTCCACCATTAACAGTCCAGCCATACCATAATGCAAATAGCAGTACACTACTTGCACCAAGCCATAATGTAGTCCAATCAAACTTTTCTTTGTTTGACTGTATCCATGTTCCTAATGTTTGAATACTGTCGTTGGCTATAACAGTATAACTTGCAAAGCCAAAGCCTACGCAAGTCCATAATAAAGTCATAATATCCATTATATTTTAGCCTCCCAGTGAATACCTGTCACTGTCATTTTCCTATCATAGTCTTCTGTACTCTTACGTTCTATGAAAGGAGTTATTTTCCAGCCATCACCTTTGTAGGTAATGCCTAATTGGTCTCTGGCATCAAATTTTTTGCCAGCATCTTTGAAACTCCAACGAGGTTGCCACTTCGCATACAGATAAAGATTACCTGTAAGGTGAGGAGTGTATTCAGTTATAAAGCGATAACGCCAATGTGATTCTTTGTTATCGAAATGACGATATTCTATTCTTCCTTCAAATGATAAATCTTTGTAAGAATAGAACTCTGTGGTAAATTTGATTCTGTTTTCTATTGTACCATCTAAATCTGCATAACGGTACATTACTTCAACAGGACCTACTGAGTTACCTACTTCAACGTGCCATTTATCTTCTCTGGTACGGAAAGTATATTCCCAGTCGTCTTGTTTTAGTTTGTAATTGTATTCTTGCTCTTCCGATGCGAATACTGTTGGTGTGAATGATATGCCCAAGGCGAGCATGACTGTGGTTATAAGTTTCATTCTAAACTCCTTTATTGTTTAGAACGTTAACAAACTTATTACCCAATGGTGTGTTCTATGCGTTCTGAATTGTATTTTGTGTAAACATGTTCCGCCTAATGGCATACTGTTCACATTTATTTATCAACTGTAGATTACAAACAGATTACGATTGTGTTAATTTTAGATTAAGATTAATCTCTAAGTTTTTTGTTGGCGTCTACTGCTTTTTTTAGTACACTTAGTTTGATATTCTTTGAGTAAGCATAATTTAATAATGCGTCAGTATCTTTAGGAAAACAATGTCCGCCAAATCCAAACTCTCCGTCTGGGCCTGGTACTTGCATATGGCTTTCGCCTATACGAGGATCACGTTGTAGCATGTCTGTGAACTGTTCCCAACTCACAGCACTAGTACCTGCTTGATGTAGTTTGAATATGTCGTTCATAAACATTACTTTAGTGGCAAGGTAACTGTTAATAGTGTACTTTAACAAACTTGCTGTGGTTAAGTCTGTTTTAAACGTAGGCACAATTCTAACTGAACTGTGTCTGAGATATGCTTTTTCTACTACTTCACAATCTCTCCATTTACCACCGAATACTTGAAACGGTGGATTTTTAAAGTCCTCATTTGCATTTGCTTCGGTGAGAAACTCTGGATTGTAAACTATTTTTAAGTCAAACTCTTTTTTGAATCGATGTAAGTAATCAGGTATAATTGTACTCTTCACCACAACTACACCCTTGTAGTCTCGCATAGACAGTTCTACTAATACATCTGTAACTATATCAACATTAATACTACCGTCCTCATTAGGCGGTGTAGGAACGCATATAAACGTCAGTGTAGGGCTTTGTTCTACGAGCTGTTCTAATGTAGTGTCTGAATATACGGGGTCAACAATGATTTGTTCCACGTTCTTATTGAAGCCATTACTAACTGCACTTCCAACAAATCCTTTGCCAACTATACCTAGTTTAAACTTATCAGACATTTTTCTTTATTCTCTCTATCAAGTATAGATCCTCGTATGCCTCTTCTCCAACATATTCCGGAGCATCTATTAATGCTTTGTCTACTGCCATTTTAATATCCCATAGCCGCTTCTTCATATCACTTCCTGTCCAACCATCGTTACGAGGATTAGTCATCTCGTATTTTAGTTCCCATATTATATGTTCTGCTTTTTTGCTATCTGGTATAATCATGCCTTCCTTATTGTGGTATATCCTTTCGTTGTGCTTGTTGCACTTCACCATGCCTCTACGGCTTTTATTGTTTCAGGCAATCCCAAGATACCATCAATCAAATCCATTTCAAATTCTTCTGGTGTATTTGCTTCTCCACCAAATGTTGCCCAACCATGTTCTATAACTAAATCAAACGTTGATGCTGTTTCACCAATTGCCTTAAGACTATCGCCTTCTGGCATTGGAACTGTAACTGTGTATCTTGGCATTATTCACCTACCTGCATATTTTCAAAAACTGTATTGTGTGTTTTTCCGTTATTTACTTTCACAAACGTTGTGCATTTTGACAAGTTCTTTAACTTGTTAGCACCAACATAAGTACAACCACTACGGAGACCTCCAAGTACGTCTGTGACCACATTTGCAATTGGGCCTTTGTAAGGTAAACGTACAATCCTGCCTTCACTTGTTCTATGATCTTGTACACCGCCATTATCCTCCTGTGCTTGAGTAGTTGAACTACCGTAAAATTCTACCATATTATCCTTTACTTCAAAGCCACTCTCATCTGTACCTGCCATCATACCGCCTAGCATAACAAAGTCTGCTCCGGCACCAAATGCTTTTACCACGTCTCCGCTAGTAGAACAACCGCCATCAGCAATGATGTGTCCGCCAAGACCATGAGCGGCATCCATACACTCAATGACCGCGGATAACTGTGGGTACCCAACACCAGTCTTGATGCGAGTAGTACAAACAGACCCAGGGCCAATACCCACTTTAACAATATCTGCTCCACGTAAAATTAACTCCTCTGTAAGATCCGCTGTTACTACATTGCCTGCAATAATAGTAATGTGTGGATATTTTTCTCTAAACCTAGCAACATAATCTAGGAAACGTTCCGAGTAACCATTAGCAACATCAATACACACATACTCTATGCTTCTACACAATTTAAGTGTAGTATCAATACGCTCTTGGTCTACTTCTGTAATACCTGTGCTAATTGCAATATGGCTTTGAAGGTCTGGTTTGTGTACATGGTTACCAAACCAATCCCAAATATCTGCAGGTTGATAGTTCTTGTCTAAACATGTAAACATAGGGACTTTAATTAGTTCCTCTGCCATGTTGAACGTGCCTACCCCTCCCATATTTGCCGCCATAATAGGAATGCCTCTATATGTTTTTTGACTGTTCCTAAATGTGTATTCTCTAACCAAATCAACATCTTTACGGCTACCCATTGTACTACGTTTGGGTCGCAATAATACATCGCTGTAATCTAGTTTTACATCTGTGTCTATACGCATATTATAATAATTCCTATATATGTCATAAAGTGTGCCAACTGGTCAATGCCGTGTGTCACCCAATATAGTTGATCTGCCGGGCCTAACTTCTTTGCTTTCCAAACATTACTTTTAACAAAATCTACATGGTAATGTATAATGCTGTCTAAAATTCCTAATGCAATACTAAAGATTAATGGGATACCACATAATACTAAAACTAAACCTGTTAGTATTCCATGCCAACTTGCATGAGCAGTTCCGCCAAAAGCACCGTAAGTTGCTTTATCTTTAATCATCCAACCATATTGCATGAAGTAATCTGCAACAACATGCTTAATCATAAGCAATGTTATAAGTTGTAATTCGAACATTGTTACCACCATCTAAGATGATGTGGTACTTTCTGTTTTAGTGGTCCGATTAATCTTTCTTCGAACTCACCTAATTGCCATGGACGAGGAATCATCCAACCAAGCAAAATGCCTAAAACAATTAATAAAAAAGTTGTCACTATAAATCTCCTTCTTTTACAAATACACCATCAACCATCTTACCTCTACGGTCTTTGATGTCGTCCCATGCTGTACGCACACATTCAGTAATTGATAAATCGTTGCGTTCAGCGATATTAACTAACACCACAATCATATCGCCGATATCATCTTTGATATCCTTACCTTTACAAATGTTATCTGACAGTTCTCCTGCTTCTTGAATAAGTTTAGCAAACTGTGATTTGTCATCACTACCTTCAATTAAGTTTCTGTCGTGATGCCATTTTCTAATGTTGTCTACATTTTCGATAAGTGATTGTGTCTCACTGCTTTTCATCTTTGCCATGCTAACGTGTCTCCTTGTTCAAATACGTTATCTCCTCTGACACCTCTGTACTGCGTATATGATTTATCATCTAAGTAATACATCCATGCTACGCCTTGTGTAGTGTGAGTTTTTTGTCTGCTGTAAAAGTCTGGGTAACCTTCGATAGCATCTAACTGTTCCATAGTTTCATCGTCTACTTCCCATACTTCGCCTTCAATGTGATACTTGCCGTTGAGAAATACACCGGGGAATGACCCAAGGTCACTCATTTCATAGTCAGGATATTGTGTTTTTGCTTTACCCACAATAACTGCACCATCACCGAAGTTATTTAAACCTCTTACTTCTCCGCCACTTTTAAGTGACCCGTAAACAAAAACTTTATTCATAATCTTTTCTACTGTCTATCCTCTTTACTGTTTCTTCCAATGCTTTAATTCTTGCGTTCAATCCAGTAATCAATATGCTTGTATCTTGGTCTGTCACTATTGTGTCTAACGCAATCCTGTCATTACGCAATTGATCTAAATTGCTTTCCAATGATTTAATAGTCAACTCGTGTTCTTTGAGCAGACTAATCAATTCTGACTTAGTCATTTGTGTTTTAGATTTCTTCTTGTCTGCTTTATTCATATGCTTATTTTACGGTATTATGCATCAAATGTCAACCATTTTTTGTACCGTTCTACCTCTGGTTTTAAGTATTCTGTTAGTTCGTCTATGTAGTGTTCGTCTATATATGCTTTAACAATGTCTTTATCTTGCTTATGTGATTTATGTATATGATGTCTAAGGAAACCGTTGTCCTCCTGCCAATCTGATAAGTTCTTGGTATCAACTACTTCTATTGTTCTGTACTGCATGTTATCAATTATGTATAGCCAATTAGATACATGCCCATTGTGTAATTCTATACCGAACTTACGGTACTCTTCCTCATACCATTTGTTAAAATCTTTGGGTCTTTGCATGGCCTTTTGTTGCCATGCTTGTAGTGTCCACACAGTTCGTACACCACTGATGTACCTCTCATACGGTTCTCTTATAATTAAAGTAACATCATAGGCGGACCAGAATGTAGAGTCAAATGGAGTCTCTCGCTGTCCAACATTACCATGTACATAATGGGGATCAGGATTACCTTTGTTCCAACCTTTATTTTCTGACTTGTTTTTGAATTTGGCTGTTACGGAATGACTTAATGTCATAAGCCCACACTTTCTAGCAGAAAGTATTACATGATTTCCTGACTGATTTATAAAGATTGACATTAATATTCAAACTTATCCGACTCTTTAACTTTGGTATACTTGTTAAAGTAGTCTTCGATAATATTGTTATAATGAAACGTTATTCTGTGTAATACACGTTTAGCAATTATTTCCGGCTCCCACTCTACACGTTTGTGTAATGTTAACACTTGGTCTGATATGACAATATCACCCGGATGCCATTCATGCTCATACACATATTTGTCTTGGAAGCAATGGTCCATTAGTATCTGTTTTAGTTCTGGGTCTGTAGGGAATGAACAGTTGTTATGAAAGTGGAAGTATAATCCTTTCTTGCCTGTAAAACTCTCATGTACTAAGGGCATAGTGTACTTGTGGTCAACTATACCAAAACCTTTCATAGTCATTAACTGTGGTGCTGGTACACCTTTAGCCCAATTTTCAGGAGCATACTCATAGTTACCTACTACACCTTCACACCGTTCTTTTATATCATTAGGAAGGTCTGCGTATGCTTTAGTTGTATCCATAAATGCTGTGTGAGTCTTTTCACAAAAACCTGCACCTTGTAATGCAACACCTCTTGCTCTATCCATCTCACCATTCATGTTACTGTGCCAATCTAGTTCTCCGTTACCAAAGATACCAGTTGCCATGCCCTTCTTAGTTTTCTCGCCAGTAACACGTTGCACAGGATAATCGTTATCAGTGCCAGTCCATGTAAAGGGATCTAGAAACGGTTGCTTGCCTTTGCCTGTGTTTTCGCCATCACGTTTCCAAAGCATTTGCTCACTGTTTGCAAAGTGTCCCATCTTGGCACATAGTTTTGTAAAAGGTAATGTTTGGAATGCTTGGTCTTTGAATACAACAATTAAGTGTTCTAAATATAAATCATTTATATCTTTATAGTCTTGTTCAGTAAGATTTCTTATATCGCAATCTATTTGAATGCCTATATTAAGTGGTACTACTTTCATGTTGGTCCTCGAGTTTTTCTACTACACAGCCACTTTGTTCTAAAAAGCCCCTGCCTGTGCCTTTGGCGGCATCATACGAACGTTTAAATATAACGTTTCGTATTCCTGACTGGTGTATTAGTTTTGCACATTCAATGCATGGCTCATGTGTACAGAACAATGTTGCGTCTGTACTGCTTTCATTACTTTGTGCAAGTTTGGCTATTGCATTTGTTTCTGCATGTAGCACTTCTGGTTTGGTAAACAGCACTGTGGTGCCTATATCATGCTGTTCTTTAATTGTTTCACATTCGTTCTCCCATCCACTGGGCATACCATTATAACCAATACTGATAATACGATTGTCTTTTACAATGATAGCACCTACTTGGGCACGTTTGGCATGACTTAGTTGTGCAAACCTTTCTGCACAATCCATAAATGCATGTTTAAACTTCTCTTTCATCTACCACACTCACTGCCGCACTTCTTCCTCCGAAGCCAAAACTGGTTTTAAAGAAACGTGTGTATTTTTCTTCGTTAATTTGGTTTGATAATTTAAAATAATTATCGTCTGTGAAGGGCTTTTCTAATCCTGCGTTTGCTGGAATAAATCCATCTATCATTGCTTCAGCACCCAATATAATTTCTGCTAAACCACTAGCACCCATCAAATGGCCAACTTGTCCTTTGTTGCTGTACAAGTAACTTTTCTGCGGGAAGTAATCTTTCAACACGTTGTACTCCACGGGATCTCCGAATGGTGTACTAGTGGCGTGTGCATTTAAAACTGTGTAGTCATCGGCACTGGTGCCTGCCTGGGATAAGGCATTATCGATTGCAATCCTGGCACCAGTGCCTTCAAGGTCTGGTTGTGTAGCGTGGGCGCCATCGTTACCAATGCCAATCCCGTCTACTACCCAACGTATGTCTGCTCCTCTGGCTCTTGCTTTTTCTAAAGGTTCTATTACTAAACACACTGAACCCTCTCCCATTACAAAACCATCTCTGCTTTCGTCCCATGGCACACTTCTACCTGTCGGACTAATAGCGCCTAACAGTTGAAAGTATAATGTACTCATTGAACTGGTCATCCAATCTGTGCCTACAACTACAGCACAATCGTAATCTTCTAACTGCATATATTTTTTAGCAATGTCTAACGCCTGTACACCACTAACACATGTACCGCTAGTACCCATGCTAATGCCATTCCACTTGTAGTGACTGCTTATGTGATTGCTTAGGTATTCATGACTGCTACTTAGTAATACTTGAGGGTGTACTTTTGCTCTACCTTTAACAAGTATGTCACTAAATTTTGCTAAGTTGGGTGCACCACCTCTGATAGTGCCTACAAAAACTGGAGTGTTGTTGGGAAAGTCCATATCAGCCATTTTAACTGCTTGATCTACTGCTGACATACTTGTGACTACAGTAGGGTCCAACCAACGTTTATTCTTGGGTTCTATAATACCATCTAAATCTAAGTCATCAATATTGCAATGAAATGCTTTTTCTACTTTGAGAAATTCATCTGCAAAATGACCAGGTAGTCGATAGTCTGTGATTGGTACATCGAGGGCCTTTAAATTCTGTGTTACTGATTGGATGTCATTGCCTAAAGGCGATACAATGCCCACTCCGGTGATAGCAAGTTTCATACTGATATTTACCGCTATATGGTTGTGTGATTATTTATTATTGGTATGTATTAAGTCTTTCTAACAATAGCCGCTTGCCAAAAACCCGTATTGTCGTCTTCACTATTTAACACATACTCTGCTGTCCAAAGTCTACCTGTATTAGTCATAGCATTGAAAGTCGCCCAAAATGCTTCCTGTATCGATGGCATCATGAATGATGTAATAATCATTGCTCCGCCGCTATTCAAGTTGTTAAACAGTGATGCCATAGTTTCCTTCTGACTGTTAAGTTCATGTGCCGCTTGGCCCATGCTTACCGGCCATGGATTGTAAATTACTGCATCATATTTAACGTCACCTGATGCGGCTAGGGCCACGTCAGACGAATTTTTTATGACACTTTTAGGAATGTCAGTTGTTTTGTTTGCAAGGTCATTAGTACCTAGCACAACTGGTGCATCTGCTAATACAGTGTTTCTAATAACTACTGTCGGGTCTGCACCCCAAATATCTAGTAAGTCAACACTTACTGGGTTTCCGCCTTCGTCTAAGTTAATTCTGTTTCTACCTGAAAGGTCTAGTTTGTATACGTTTGCCGCATTACCAACGTTAGTAAAGTAATCGCTAGTTGTTAAATAAGCGTCAGTGAATATATCTGCTGTAGCAATTTTTACATTAGCACTGTTAGTACAGTTGTCTAAAATAAATTTTGCTGTTTTACCAGTGCCTGCATACTGCTCACTAATATTAATTACTGCATCGGAGTCTAATTGTTCTACAACAAGTTTAATAACAGCACCTTGCGATTCTGTAATTAACCCGTCCATCAGGTCGTCCCATGTAAATGCGTCTTGATCTACTGCTCTCACCTGTGTTTCATTAGGTAAAGTTATATCTGTCATTGGTAATCTCCGTTAATTTGTTACTTATCTAACACACTTATTTATCACTTTTGAGGATAATGTCTTTAATATCCGGATAATATAATACCAAATCCTGGATTTCTTGTATGGTGTACTCGTTGCTAATACGCCCAATACGGAGTCTTCCTAAGCGGTATTTAGGTTCAGTGTAATCAATGTGTTCATCTAATTTATTTTTTTCACACCAGTCGTAAAATTCTGTTTCTTTTTGTAAGTCCACCTCGTCTGTGGGCTTGTTGTGTGAGCCTGTCATAAAATTTACTGCTATGCCTGGACATAATGTTGTTTGCTGTCTAAGTTCACCTGTAGCAACTAGTTCACTGTCATCTGTCCAAAAACATGCACCTAAGTCTTTACCAACTGTGTGATAGTCCATTTCTAATTCGCCCCACAATGCATGTGGTTTACGCAACATATGGTCTTCTGCTGTTAGTTCAAGTCCTTGTGGTATAGGGCCTACTTGCTTTGCAACCACAAACACTTGATCCATTTCAACCGGGCCAGCTTCTAACAAATGTACTAGTATATTAACTCGTTCTAACTCTTTCTGAGTTTGATTAGCATTAATACCATGCACCTCAGTGTATAGTTGGAATATCTCATGCAGTTTGTTTAACTTCTTAACTTGTAAGTGTGGCTCTATGTCTAAATTTAGTTTAAGAGTTTCATCGATTAACAAATCCTCTCTTAATATGTTTACTGTGTCTATAACAGTATTCATCTCAGTAGCGAGTTGCAAAGTAGATTCAGTTGTATTGCTACGCCTGACGTCTACTCTGCCCTCAATATGTGACGTAGACTTTGTGGTTTCTAGAAGTTCAACAAACCTGTCTACTACAGGTAAGTCGTACAAGTCGAAGTCTAAGGTCTTAGTCTTGTCGCCGGATTCACTCTGAAACTGTATCTGCAGTTTCTTCATCTGTAATTCCTAGTTCCGATCGTCTGAGATCTTTCACGTTTGTGAGATACTCTAACATGCTTTCAGCATCACTAACTTGGAATGGATCGCCCGGGAAGTTGTCTTCCTTTCCTTCTTCACAAAAAATCATTTCAACTCTACCGTTGTCAACTACCATGCTATAACGCTGGCTTCTAGCACCAAAGCATACTGCTTCTTTCTTAACAAGCATACCCATGTGCCTAGTAAAGTCACCGTTGCCATCTGCAATAGGTTTAACATCTACAATGCCCATGCTGTTGAACCAAGAGTTCATAACAAAACTGTCATTAACACTCAGACAATAAACTTCGTCGATGTCTTGTTCTAGTATTTTTTTGTAATTTGCTTCATACACAGGTAAATGTGTAGTTGAGCAAGTTGGTGTATAAGCGCCTGGTAATGCAAATAGCACTACTCGTTTACCTTTAAAAATGTCTTCACTTGACTCTTCATGCCAAGTAAATTCTGCCGCCCCTTCGGGTCTGTGTCTTTTGTTCCATGTAACATCTGGAATCGTCATTTCAATAGCCATTTATTTCTCCGTGTGGTGTGTAATAATATATTAGTTATCTTTGAAAATTCTAAAATCAGTAAAATTCTTGTATTTTTTAAGTTCTTTGTTTACATCGAAATTAGTAATTTCTATCCTAGTGTGTGGTTCTGATAGTTCTTTTACCATATTCTTAACTAAATTATGTGTAAAATTATTTCGTATATTTGTTAGTGTTGAAAATATACGTTGCCTATTTAGTTTAATATCTGCTTGGGCTTTTTGCCAACAATCATGTAGTTCATCTATAGACATATTGTTAATACGTTCTACTTCATTTAATACTGCTGTCATTCTTAAACGGTCGTCCTTGATAGAGTCGTAGTCTTCGTTAATACCAAAATGGTTTGCTAATGTCTTATATCCCAACTTCTTAAATCTTTGTAAGAAGTTTCTCTGTGAATACAATATCAATGCATGTCCATTCACAACAGGCTTTAATACTTTTTCTGTTATAAACATATTAGGCTTTTCCATGTCTGCAACTGTTTCGCATGTTACCCACACATAAAAATCATTTCTGGATGGAATATTCTGCGATTCAGTGTCGCCTATGTGTTCATGGTCGCCGGGTATTGTCTTTCCTACTCGCATATCTTTTTTGAATTGCTCTACAGTTTCTCTATTCATTCCTGGTAATAGGCCAGGTTGGTGCTTTTGTAATACATGACCCATGTGTTCCCAATTAATAATATCTGCTGTGCTATTATCTAATTCGGCTTCACCAAAATAACGTAAGGGAGGATAAGCACTAATTGTTGATGTATTAATTACACCCTTTTCCCATAATCCCCACAGCATTGCAGTACGAGACATGCTAGGTCGTCTGTTTAAAAATGATAACTTGTGATAACGTTTCTTACCAAAATTAATTCTTTGATCATTGTACACCATATGGCCCGGATGTCTGTGTGCAATGTCTTCTACAGTACCAAAGTCCATGTGTCCAGTCATATGCCAACGCACTATGTACTTTATTGGCTGTTCTTTACGCTCTGCCGCAAATGTATTAATATCATTCTGTGCTAAGAAGTTTTGTCCCATAAAGAATATACGTTCTTTAGGGATTTTGTATAAGTTTATACAGTCATATACTTGTTCTATGATTTCTGTGAGCTCTGGGCTCTCATCACAAAATCCAATTACCATATTGTGTTCTGGTAAGTTATCCCAATTCTCAAAATACGATAACAGAAAATCTATTTGTTGTTCTCTTAATCTAAAATTTGCTCTATAATTATAGTTCTCATCCATTTCTACCCAGCCACTAGTAGGAATAAACATATTCCATACAAGTGCAGGAATTTCCATATCCCACTCACTTTTAAAATCTATAAACATATTACGGAAGTCGCTGAAGTACAATACTAACGGGTGAGAGGTTACTTTGTCTTTGTGGGCTAGTTGGAATCCACTATGTATAATATTTTCTAAGTGTTCTTGATTAGTTAGATTGAAATGATGGCCTTCTGGGTTCCGTAAATCTTTGATATCAACTGTAAGACTCATCCGACAAGTTCCTTAATTAATGTATTAAGAAATAGTATAATACCAACACCGTTTAACAACATTAACGCTCTGTCTTTCCACAGTATGCCTACAATCATCCAACCTGTTACACCTATAAGACTTAATACTAAATCGTAGAACTGTAAACCCTCTACACCTCTAATACTCATACTGCTTAGTATAAAAATACTTGCAGTCCACTTGATATACCAACTTAGGTCTTGCTTAGGTGTTGCACTCTTAGATATTCTATTAGAGTGCTTTATTTCACCTACTGTAAATTCTTTACCTTTTCTTGTTTCGATTATCACTTCATCTAGTTTTTTGCTGTGTGCAGGTACTTTCCTACTCATAGTATTCCCATCTGATACTTTCCTTCATCACTAATTGCATCTGGATTCCAAGGAGGGTTAAAAGTTAATGTTACCTTAACACCGTTAACTCCTTCGACTGCTCTAGTGGCAAATTCAATTTCCATTGGTAGTATTTCAGCCGCCGGGCAGTTAGGTGAGGTTAGTGTCATTATAACATTGGCGTCTAGCTCTTTGCTTACTGCAACCTGATAAATTAAACCCAAGTCATATACATTTAAATTTATTTCAGGGTCGTATACTCGCTTTAAATTAGCGATAATACTGTCTACTATTTGATCTTGGACAGTTTCTTTATTGCTTTCCATAATCCCTCTACGAGCATAACACAATCGTGTTCATCATTATATGGTGCTGAACTAATTCGCAACACCCCTTTACCGCCTGAGTATTTATTACTTGCAGGGTAGGCACACATGTGTCCAGTACGAACACAAATATTATCAAAGTCTAGTAAGCCAGCAACATCACTAGGATGTAAGTCGTCAAATGTAAATGTATACACACTTCTTGGTCCTATGTCACCGATTAGTTTCATTTCTTCTATTGCAAATAAACCTTTTTCCTGCAACATATTGAAAAACTCTGCTTCGCATTCTTGGATGTCTTTGTATGTAACTTCCTTGATCCACTTAGCCGCGGCTCCTATGGCATGTACACCAGAGATGTTCTGTGTACCAGCTTCTACTCTACCCGGGCCTGCAACACAAACATAGTGATCGAAATCAACATGTGATACTGTTCCACCACCAAGGTAACTTTCTTTTTCGTTAAATCCGCCTCTACTAAACAGTACACCTGTTCCTGTTGAGGCATACATCTTATGACCACTAAATGCCATATAATCTATATTGTTTAATTGCAAATCAATTTCCTTATGACCTATACTTTGGCAGGCATCAATGACTGTTGTGCAATCACTTTCTTTAGCGATCCTACACATATCTTTCCATGGTAATTCAATTCCAGTTAAATTACTTTGTGTAAGGAAACTTGCAACTGCTCCTGGATTCGACTTACATGCAATTTCCCACATGTCTATATCAATTGAGCCTTTGTCATTAGCAGGTACAACAACAAGTAAGCCGTTTAGTGCTGTTCTGCCTTGTCTCATCCAAGGTAAAATATTACTATGGTGTTCTAACTCTGTGATAATAACCGGAGTCTCTAATGGAATCCAATCTGCTAACATATTCATGCTATGGGTTGTTCCGGCAGTGAATGCCACTTCCCAATCTTCGCAGTTAATAAGTCCTGCAACTTCTTTTCTTGCCTTGTCGTATATATCAGTAGCAATGCCACTAATTTTAAAGTCGCCTCTGTGAACGTTTGCTCTATAATTATAATGATAGTCACTCACAGCCTTTATTGATGTGTCCACAGTTTGGCTACTAGCCGCATTGTCTAAGTAAACTAACTCACTATATGCTAAACTAGGAAAACAATTCCTAATCTCTTTAATTCGTTTTGCTTTTGGGTATGATCTTAACATAGAAAACTTTCCACTAATATACTATTTGCAGTCTTGTTATCAAACCCCTTACTCTGCAAATAATATAATTGATTTTTATCTACATTACTTATCGTACATCCGTGTGTGCATTCAATTTCTTTGGTGTATATATCTAATATGGGCCTAGAGTTCATTTTTGCTGTACTAGACAACATCAAGTTATCGTTATTCATACTGCCTTTGAATCCTACACTGTCAGCACTTACCTCAAACTTTCCTATAAAGGAAGTTTTACAATGTTCGTTCCCAATATTTTTAATATCAATCTTACTTGTATTATCGTTGTCAGCACTTCTTACTCTCACAAATGAATAATACTCGTTACCTTTCTTTATGTTGTTTCTGCCAGTTAGTTCCACACTTACGTTTGAACTACACTTAAAATAAAAGTTTTCCTGAGTGTATTGACTTCCTGGGTTACTGCTATTGATTTTTACAATACTGTTAGGATGACAAATGAATCTACTGTCAAATACCCCCCAGCCGCCTGCATCAGTTGTGTTTCTTTCAATTTCTAATGTACTACCTTCTCGCACAATGTAAGTTACATAGTTCATTTGTCCTGCTGTAGTTTTAACGTTCTCTACAAGTTTAACATGTGTTCCATACTGTATATCGATAATATTTGTGTTAGTTTCTAAAATAGGGTCGTCTACAGAGTTTTCATATGATATACTAACAGGTTTAGTTGCAAACTTGTTTTTAGAAGCATTAGGGAATACTAGTACATTAGGATAAACAGTTGCACCAAAAGTCATATTACTAAAATTACCAGTTTTTTCAATCAACCTAGTATACTCTTTATGACGTTGTTTCCTAACTTTTATGTAATCTAATACTTGTAGTGCTGTTGAACTTTTCTTGTTTATACTTTCTGTTGTAAAGATGTCTCCGTCTATGCATACTACTTTGTTCTTATTGCTAGTAGCAAGATGATCTAACTTATCGTAAATCGATGAAGTTTTCGACACATTAGAACTTAAAATGTCTAAGTTGTATAACTTGTTAAGGTTAAATGTATTAAACTGTTCATGCTTGTTGTGGGGCAAGCCGTGGTCTTTTAAAAATAACAAATTAGACTTATAACACTCTATCAACTCTTTATATATGTTTTTGTCAGTATGCTCTTCAGTGATGCTTATATATTCATCACTAGTTATATACTCAAACAAATCGTTCAAGTTGTAATATACATCTTTACTTTGTTGTTTCTCTAAAAATGGGTAGGAAAATAATTGTTTATACACTATCAAAACCCTTGCTGAATATTGTATCTGCTAATGTTTTATCACCAACAATAACATTGTCTCTTTTAAGAACTAATACAGCATCAGGGTTTATGCCTTCAATAAGTTTTTCATAATGTGTTACAACAATTAATGTGTTGTCTTCGTTGTGCCAGTCATTTAGTGTATCTATCAAAGATTTGATACCATCTACGTCTAAGCCACTGTCAGGCTCATCTAACATGGCGACTTTGTTGTCTAACATCTTTAAATGTATTAGTTCGCTTTTCTTTTTCTCTCCACCACTTGCATCATAATTTACATTACGTTTATCCCAACCCTCTGGCAACTTTAATGCCGTTGCGTTGTCTTTGTACTCTGCAAGTTTCTTGCCTAGCTCTGAACCTTTTAAATCTAATGCTTGTTTCATCAATTGAAAATTGCTTAGACCAGGTATTGCTGTGGGCGTTTGAAATGCTACAAATAGTCCTGCTTTCGCTCTTTGATCTACTGGCATTTCCAATAAGTCGATAGTATCTAGTGTAAGTTCTCCTGTCACTTCTAAATCAGGTCTTCCCATAATACTATGGATTAGGGTACTTTTACCTACACCGTTTGAACCCATGACAATATACTTCTTGCCTTTCTCGAATTCAACATCAATGTTTTCTAGTACTTCGTTTACTGAGTAATTCTTTAATTTTAACATAGGTATATTATACTTTAAATTTTGGTTAATGTCAATGGTTTCTGCCACCGTCGAACACACAAATAAAATACAGTCCTAAATCACTAGTGTTAAACACTCTGTGATACTCACCGTCTTCTATACATACAATATCACCTTCCTTTACAGGAAATCTATTACCGTCGATATCCATTTCTCCTTCTCCTGATTGAAAGAAGTAAACTTCCTCTTGACCCGCATGTATATGTCCATTTGTCTTTTGTTTTGCTCTTAAAAATGTACTGCTTAGTGTTAAGTTATTACCAAAGTTATTATCTTGTAATGTATAGACATCTGTATCTTTAACAATTTCTCCGCCTATGTCCTTTACTGATACTTTCTTCATCCTACTGCTCCTTCTAATGTTACATTTAATAAACTGTTCGCCTCAGCGGCAAACTCCAATGGTAGTTTCTGGAATACATCTTTGCAAAATCCATTAACTACTAAATTCAATGCGTCATCTTCGTCAAAGCCTCTAGTTGCAAGATAGTACATTTGTTCTTCACTAATCTTACCAGCACTTGCTTCATGTTCAATTTTTGCTGTACTGTTATTACTTTGGATATAAGGTATAGTTAGTGCTCTACTGTCTTGTAACATTAAACTGTCACACTTAGTAAAATTACTGGCATTTTGAGCACCAGGGTTTACTTTGATTTGTCCTCTATATGTATTTGTACTATCTCCGAAACTAATTCCTTTTGATATCACAGTGCTCTTAGTGTTCTTGCCTATGTGAATCATTTTAGTTCCAGTGTCTGCTTGTTGTTTACCTTTAGTAACAGCAACACTAAAAAATTCGCCAATACTGTTGTCGCCTTTAAGTATGCAACTTGGGTACTTCCATGTTACAGCACTACCAGTCTCTACCTGTGTCCAACTTACTTTACTGTCGTCGCCTCTACACATGGCACGTTTGGTTACAAAATTGTAAACACCTCCCACACCATTCTCATCTCCAGCATACCAGTTTTGTACCGTGCTGTATTTAATCTCTGCACGATCCATTGTTACAAGCTCAACACATGCCGCATGTAATGTATTCTCATCATATGCTGGTGCTGTACATCCTTCTAAGTAACTAACGTAACTATCTTCATCGGCTATAATAAGTGTACGCTCAAACTGTCCTGTGTTACGAGCGTTAATTCTAAAATATGTATTAAGTTCCATTGGACATCTTACGCCCTTTGGTATATAACAAAAAGTGCCGTCTGAGAACACCGCAGAGTTCAGTGTAGCAAAGTAATTGTCTGTGTAGGGTATTACACTACCTAAATATTTTTTAACTAGCTCTGGGTGTGATTTAACTGCATCACTTATACTACCAAATACTATGCCGTACTTTTCTAGTTCTGCTTTGAATGTAGTAGCAACACTGACACTGTCAAATACTGCATCAATGGCTACTGTAGGAATAAGATTGTCGGGCTTTTTATCTGTTTCTATGCCTAACAATGCATCACGTTCATGTAACGGTACACCTAACTTTTCAAATGTATCTAAAATCTCTTGTGGTATATCGTCTTTGTCTCTAATAGTCGGCGCACTGTGATAACTGAGTGCTTGATAATCAACTGGAGTATAATCTAGTTCACTCCAATCTGGCTCTTCCATTTGAATCCAGCGTCTATATGCTTTAAGCCTAAAGTCTAATAACCATTCGGGTTCATCATTTAACGCACTTAGGTTGCGAACTACTTGTTCATCTAAGCCAGCAGGAAAGGATTCACTCTCAAGATCCGTTACGAAGCCTTCTTTGTATTGATCTTTATTTAAGTTATAAATTGTCATTCTATTGGGAACGTCTTAAGTTGTAGTGGATGACCACTTGCTCTAGCAATACTTATTGCCTCCGCACATTTCTGTTCCGCAATCTCAAAATTGTAACTGCCTGCAATAGCAGTGTCATTTTCATGTATCTGCATTGTGATTTCTTTTGCAGTATTGATATTCTTATTGAATACTTCAATTAACAGTTTAATAACAAACTCCATAGGAGTAAAGTCATCATTAAAGATAACAACATTATATCTCGGTGGATATCCTAGTTGACTTTTCGTTTTTGTTTTAACTGCTTCCTTTGACATACTATTACCTATTTTGTGTGTGGTGGTAGTTTTGCTTCAACAAATAATTCATGTTTCTGCTTAACTGGATAGTACTTCTTTAATTTTAACTTCTTATTTTCAATTGTCAAGTTTTTTGTTTTCATTGCTGTATAATGATATGTATGATGATCTCTTGTTTCGCCTTCTGGTATCATATATACAATGGTTTTTCTTTTGTCCTTCTTTGCCATTATCTCTCACGGAATCGAGGAGACAAGAATTGTCTTATCTCCCCAATATTTACCTGAATATTATTTAATAGCAATCTTTTGTGGTTTTAACGCTTCAGGAACATTTCTAAACAGTTGTACTCTAAGAATACCATCTGTTAGTTTTGCATCCTTTACTTCCACAAATTCAGCCAACTTAAAAGTTCTAATAAAGTTACGCTCTGCAATACCTTTATGTAGATACTCTCTACCGTCAGCATCTAACACTTTTGACTCACCTGTAATTTTAAGTGTGCCATCTTCAAGTTCGATGTCAATGTCGTCTTTCTTAAAACCGGCTAATGCCAAAGTTATTTCGTAGACACCTTCTTCGTCTTTGCTAATGTTATATGGCGGGTAGCCAGTTGAATTGTTAAACTGAGGTTCGTTAAAGAACTCGTTTACGATTTTGTCAAAGCCAACTGAGGCCTTGAATAGGGGTGATAATGAATCTGTCGTGATTCGGAATTGTTTGCTTGTCATAATAATCTCCTTTAAAAAGCAAGTTATAATGTAACAATTTTATAATACCCTAATGGCGTATTACTATGTTACAGTAGTTATTTATCAACTACACTATACTATATAGTGCTTTTTTTTGTAATTTCAACCTCTTTTTGAATCTTTTTTGTTTCGAAGTACATTCTTGTGTATGTTTTTCTCACAATAGCAACTGTGGTAAACACTACAGTTAGGAATACTGATGTCCAAAATATTTGCTGGGCTTCAGTATTGAACGCTGGTACAACATATCTATTTGCTAGATACAGCAACAACATGTTCAACGGAAAGTTAATAGATAATGCTAGTAATGTATCTAACACTGCTTCTTTGAATGCTTGTTCTTTCATTTAAAAAGATTCTCCATGTACGACTTTAAATTTTTAACAGGATATACATCGTCGTACTTTAACTTGTATATCATCTGGGCCTCTTCGCTTATATCGTTACTAACAATTTTAGCAACGTAATTTAAATAAAAATCAATTGAATCCTCAAACTCGCTGTCCCAAGGACTGCCCCAATTGATAAAGTATTCTACTTTAATGTCGTTGCTCTCAAACCATTCTTTCAAATCTTTGAGAGCAACGTCACATGCCGCCAGGTAAAGATGTTCATAATCAGAATCATCTTTAACTGGGGCGGATACTAACAGTAGTTCCCTACCATTTTTAAGACTACCTATGTCCAATGAAGTCTCCTTCAATGTACGTCTTAGCCATATGGCACAATACACACAACGTATCAATATTGTCCTCTGTATCTTTACCGCCTTGGCTCTTTAGGTGTATGTGGTCACCATGCATTACTCCACGCATTGCTCTGTTCCTAATAAAAGGATCTTCAATATGACCGAATCGTAATTCGTCTTCGCGTGGGTCGTAACTGCAAGTGTTACATTCCCAATTTCTGTAAAATGTGTGTGGACGTTCAGGTTTACCCATTCCGCCATATTCACTACACTCCACTTGGTGCTCTCTACAAAGTATCTGACTGCCAGGTCCCTCAAAGGTGCTAAGAGGATTATTACAATCCTCCAGCATACAAATAGCATTTACTCGTGTTTCTTTGAGATACTGTGCCGCAGACTTGGCTTTGTCCTTATTAGGATCTCTTAAGACTCCCATAAATCCTCCGCCTTAACTGTATAACCATTGTTAGGACTATACGTTGGAGTTTTAAGGTTAGTACTTTTCTTAATTTGTTCAATTAGGAAAGGACCACCACATCTCCATTCTGTAGTAAACCCTTTAAGTCCATGCTCTGCATAACTTTCTGGGTTAGCGGCTTCGTACCATCTTGTGTAGGACATTTTTACTTTGTCCCAAAAAGAACCGGTCTCACTAAAGTTTGCATCAAAATACTCTTTAGTAAATCCAACAAGTTCGCGGATATAGTCAATGTCAACTTTGATACCTTGCTGGTAACATGCATCGAAGTACTCATACATCTGCCTAGCCTCCTTTGCTTGTACTGGTCGGTCTGCATTTAGCATACTCCAGTATCCTGCAAAGTATTTTGTAACTTGAGGATCTTTTGCCTTGTTTAGGTTTTTTGTCATTAAAGTGTCTGCTAACAAAGTAAAAGCACCTGCTTTATCCTCGTCTCCAAACTTGCTGTTGGTTGCAAATAACCCGGCTTGCGCCAAATGAATTTGCTTTTGGTTTGCTTTGATCCAATTTGTGTCATCTGCGCCATCAACCCTAACACCAAAAATCATTTGCTTCCAAGTGTCGATAAAGTCTAGTGGCTGTTTTGCGTCACCATTTAACAAAATAAAGTTACGTCTAATCTCTAACTTTTCATGTGTAGGATATACCGCAACTGGTACAATCATTTTCGCGGCACGTTCGCCGAATACTTTTGTTGCTATGATAAACAATGCAAGTGCTGTGTGTTGCCCGTCCCATGCAATATACTTGCCTGGATAGTCTGGATCTTCATACACTTGTATTGGCATAACCATTGTGTTTCTAAACTGTGAAAGAATCTCAACAATGTGCCTAAAATTAACTTGACGTTGCATTGTGGTGTCAATCAAAATTTGATCAAGTGTTGCATCAACAGATTTACATAACTCAATATCTTTTAAAGAGTTGAATTGCTTGTTTCTGCGTTTGAATTCATCTACCACACCTATTAGCATATTGTTGAATACTGGATTCAATGCTAACGAATCTGTTAGACGTCTTTCTAATGAGATCGGATCCGACCCCGTTTGGTTGTATTGCTGATTCATTTTGTCAGCATAAGTTTTACTAGTCATTTTACATCTCCTCGGTCCTCTGGACCATTAATTGCGAGCCTAATTGCTCTAATGTGGTAAGTTGCCTTACCTGACTTTTACTATTATACTTCTATTAAGGAAGAAGTCAACCTATTTGAATAATTTATTATTATCGTACATCTCACAAATGTCTGAGAATGTGTATTCGTTGTTGCCCATGAATCGCAAACTTAATCTATTGCCGCCTGTAGTATCTACTTTGTGCCAACTGCTTAATGGTATACAGTATGGGCTATCGTACTTAACCTTTTCACCTAAAATAGTTAGTTGCTGTTCTAACTTAGCATCTAGCAGATGATCCATTGTAAGGCCCGTGTGTGCCCCGTAGCGTACCGTTGCAACACTCATATCCTTTATATAAGAGTCAGCAATGTCCTGCTGTTTATTCACGTTCTGCTTAAACATGCCTGTAATATTTGTGTCCACATGCTCTCTTAATAATCCTTCAAACATACTTTCTAATTGTGGATCACCTTTACCAAACTTTACACTGGTTTTTTCTACTTCACCATAAAAGGGAAAGTTGAATGCATAATTATTTCTACCTTTCAATAACTTACGAAAAGTCTCATCAGTCCAATAGGGATATCCTTCTCTATGCCACAAACTTGTACCATGAAACTTTAGCATTGTAATAGGAAAGTAGTTTTTGCCAGTCAGTGACTTGCGAATAGGTGCTAGTAAATTATTATGTGAGTTGTCTTGAAACCATTCCCATAACATTTTAGACACTTTATTTGAATGTATAAGTCCTAGAATAGAAGGAGGACTGTGCTCTGATAAGTTAGGCATCCACTCAAAGTTTGTGGTATGCACTACTTTCTTTAATTGACAATCTCCATTAACAACTTCTAGATCTTCTTCGTCAAATAGTTCTTGCCAAGTAATTGGTAATTCTAAGTTGGGTAAATCTATAAATGGGTGTGTCTCGTTATTAACATTGATCATACACCTATTTACCTATATGCTTGACTTCGTTCTTTGGAACTACTTGGTATGCACCTTTGTTGTATGCTGGAGCAATAGTGTAAGTAGAACTTATCTTTAGTTTTTCTTTCTGCCACTCAGCGTTCTCACCATCACCTTTGCTAGTTGCAGTTATAGTAGAACTACTTGGGTACTTTTTATTGAACGCTTCTATTTGCTGTTGGGCATACGACTTTGGTGGGGAGTATGTACTTCTATCTGCCCTAATATCTTTCTTGGGAGTTTTGCCGTGACAGTAATCAATGTACTGCTCTACTGTAGCATACCTCATGTCGTGCATGTTGTTTTGCTTTGCCCACTTGTTATGATTTCTCCACCCTTCTTGATACTGAGCCATCTTGGCTTTGGTAATTTTAATTTTACGCTTCTTAGTACTGATTGTACTAAGTCGATTATCTAGATGCATTGTCATTAAACTAATTCCTTCAATATACTAACAATCAAATTACCGTATTGAGCAAACCAGCCTTGTTCTTCTGTGAGAGCAATGCCGTAACTATTTGCAATTTGTATTGCAGTTTCTGTATCTAAAAATACATTACCTACTAATGTAAAGCCTGCCACACTGATTAATAACAACATGTGGTCATTGTCTCTATAAAAATATATAATGTATAAAACAATACCAACAAACAAACTAACGTAAGAGTAAATTTCTATATGAGCATTATTTTGTATGCCCATTGCCAACGTGAGACCTATAAACACAAACGAAGTAGCAATAATTTTTATCGCTGACTGAATAGCACTATCTATTCGTTGCTTCTGTTTCTTAGTCATCTTACTGTTTGATAATGTAAGCCGGCTTACTTGAGTCTAAAACCAATTCTTTATTGGTTACTTCATAAAAGTTTTCTAAGCCGTTAAACAACTCGTCACTGCTAAAGCCCAAATGCTGTTCAGCATTATCCATGTGCAAATCTGCATCAACAAAGTTCCAGTTTACAGTGCCATCATCGTTGATGTTTTCTGGGTTCTTAATTGCTTTTACGATTAAATCTTTTATTGTAATAGACATATATCTCTTTCCTTTATTGTTTAATATGTATATATTATACTGGATAACACGGTATTAGTCAACCTTTTTCTACCACTTTTTCTGGTTTTTTAAGGTATTCTAGGCATAAAAGAGTCACTTGATGTGTGCTACCAACCGTCACCAAGCGATTATTTCGCTGGTAGACTGGTATTTCCTACTAAATGACACAGTTTCTAATGGCTCACGAGCTGTGTAACATATTATCCAAATCAGTGCTGTTAGCACTATGGGAGTAAGTCTGAAAGTAACCAAACTAATACTGTAAGTACAAAAAATTCAGGCATGTTTTCTCCTTTTTATTAACCAAAAAAAAGCACACCGAAGTGTGCCTTTTTGTAGAACAGCGTCTTCTTATGAAGATGCTAGTGCTTTATAACCAGCGGCAATAACAGCTCTTGAAGGTGTACCTAAACGGTATACGTTTCTTGATCTGTTTTTAGTGTCAGTCACTGTGTTCAAATAGATTGGAAATCCTTTGAATCTTAGTGATTGTACCACTGCTTGTGGGTTACCCACTGAAAAGAATGCTTTCATTTGTGCAGAAGATAAAGTTCTTCCTTCTTGTAAAGCATTTAATACTTTTGCTTCTTTAGTTAAAGTTGATGTAGTCATATGACCTCCTAATTTCAACATTATATTAAGCATAATTGCTTAACATGTATACTATTATACGTCTTTACAACTCAATGTCAACCTTTTTTTAAAAAAAGATTTACATATCCGGAGAGCATAGTCTACAGTGCTTAGAATAATCACCATCGATATATTCATAAGGGGTAGTTTGCTCAATAACAAATCCCTGAGTGGCTGTATTCCATACAAGTTCAACATTGTATTGCATCTCGTCAACTGTAACACCTTCCAGTATTATAGCATTGTGAGCCGTATGGAATCTTTCCACTGTTTTTAGGCTTATTGTAGATGGATCACTGATAAACTCACCAGTAAATCCATCTACGCAAAACTCGGAAGTTATTCTGTTGTAACTGCCTTCAACAGTATAAGCCACAACTTCCATAGTGTGGAATCCAGGTTCTAAACTCTTAAAGTTTACTGTTTGTGCATAACCTGAGTACAAAGAATTTACTGCATCAGGATATGCATCTTTAACATCTCCCCTTAGTCCACCTACAGGAACCATAGAAAAGAACTGCCCGTCGATATAAATTTCAACGATATCGACGTTTTCATATGGATGTAGTGCCCAACCTCTAATCTCACCTATCTGTCCTAACTCGGCTCTATAAAAAGGTTGTTCAAGCATAATGCGTAAACTATTATCTTGTCCGATTGCTTCAGTATTACTTGAAAGCATGGCGGCAAGGGCGGCTGTGGTTGCTACTGTTAATTTAAACATTTAGTCTTCCCATCCCTCGTCGTCTTCGTCATACACACCGTCGTTGTTTGAATCACATGAACGTTGCCATGCTATCATAGTGAAAGTTAAACCTTCGCTCCATGGGATATATGAATCACACCATGCGTGTGACCCAACGGTATCTGCAGGATCAGTTCCGTTGTCTACTTCAACATAGTCTCGTCGACTAGTTTCCGGAAACTCTTTGAACTGAATTGTTCTGCCGTTACTGTAAGTTCGTTGCTGATACAACTTACCTTTAGTAACATGAATCATTTCGCCTTCTACAAGGGTCAATGTAGAACCATCATCATAATTAATGACAGTTTGTGCTGATGCACTAATAGAAAATAGTGCTAGTACTAACATTAAATATTTCATTTTAATCTCCTTTTGGATTGTTCACAAATTATGTATTCACATGAACACATAAGTCAAAAATCCTTAAGATTAACCTTTATATCTTTCTGCTAAGTATTGTTCGTGTTGTTTCCACTCTCCGTTATCAATGAATCCCCATTCTCTTAATTGTGGACCGGGAATAAATAAAGTCCAAGTATCAACGCCAGGCTCCAACTCAATGCGGTGCAGGCTACGACTGCCTGCAAGGCGTATAGTTCCGGGTGCTCTCCATTTTCGCTTGCCAGCCGTTTGATGTTCCCAATAACCACCTTTAAGGATAATAGTGCAATAAGGCCAAGGATGGTCGTGTAAATCATCTGGATCTCCTTTATGAAAGTTATGTAGGAAAATGTTGAATGGAAACCATTTCCTATCTTTTAAAAATAAGTAATATCTTGTTAAGTAAGGCTCGTTATTTATTCGATCCATTACAATACGTTTTCTACCGATCCTATCTAACCAATTAAGGATTATACTCATATAATACCTGCTATCTTATCTGCTAATGCTCTAAACCATTCTTCATCATAGCCTCTGGTTGTTTCTGCGGCAGTGCCTAGTCTGATACCGCTTGTCTCTACGAAACTTCTAGGATCATCAGGTATACCATTTTTGTTCACAGTGATACCATTTTTTTCTAATAGGTCTGCGGCTTCTCTACCACTAATGTCTTTGTTTGTTAAATCAAGTAATATAATATGAGAGTCAGTTCCGTCTGTTAAACACTTGAATCCATTTGCAGTAAGTTGGTCAGCAAATGCCCTAGCATTGTTTACAACTGCTTTAGTGTACTCCTTGAATTCTGGTGTGTTTGCTTCAATAAAACATTGTGCCTTAGCGGCAATCATATTCATCAACGGTCCGCCTTGTGTACCTGGGAAAATTGCACCGTTTATTCTACGACTGTATTCTTTGTTGTTCCACAGTATAATACCGCCCCTAGGACCGCGTAAAGTCTTGTGTGTTGTACTTGTTACTACATCAGCATACTGAATAGGACTATCGTAGCATTTACCTGCTATGAGTCCGCTGTAATGAGCCATGTCTACTAAAAGTAATGCTCCTACTTCGTCCGCTATTTCTCTAAACTTCTGCCAATCTATTTGTCTTGGATACGCACTGGCTCCAGCAACAATCATGTGTGGTTTAAAAGATAATGCTTTTGTTCTTATTTCATCATAGTCTAAGTAACCATTAGCATCAACACCGTAATGTTGTGCTTCATATACTTTACCAGAAATGTTTGGAGCACTACCATGGCTTAAATGACCGCCACTTGCTAAGTCCATTCCTAGTATCCTATCCCTCGGTGATAGTAATGCTTGATATACTGCTGTGTTGGCATTAGCACCGCAATGTGCTTGTACGTTTGCATACTCACAACCATACAATTCTTTTAGTTGATCAATTGCAAGTGTTTCAATTTCGTCCATGTGTTCGCAACCGTTATAATAACGTTTACCTGGATATCCTTCTGCATACTTGTTAGTGAATATACTTCCGCATAATTCCATCACTGCATCACTGGCAAAGTTTTCACTTGCTATGAGCTCGATAGTATTTGATTGTCTATCTTCTTCTTTTGCTAGAATATCTAAAATGGTCGGGTCCATGTTACTTTTTTCCTGAGTTGGAGTTATTGTCTGCCCAAACTACTCTTTTACGCAAACTGCTACTACTGAATGAATGGTCTCTACCATTGTATATGATTTTACATCCACGTTGTTTAGCAATGTCTTTGCCAGTAAAATCTTTTGTTTTGTACTCATCTCCAAGTATACGAAAGTCAATTGGCAATGTGAGTAACAAGTCAACTAAGTCCTGTTCTGTGTTGTAGATAACAATTTCATCTACATATTTTATTGCCGCTAACTGTATCTGCCTTTCAACGATGCTTTGTACGGGCCCATTCTTTTCGGGTCTGTCTAATGTCGGGTCATTTTGTAATCCAACAATCAAGAAGTCGCAATGTCGCTTTGCTTCTTCCAGCATTGTAACATGTCCTGCGTGTAGCAAATCAAATGTGCTACAAGTAAATCCTATTTTTCCGCAATCTTTGTAATGTAACTTCATTCCATCATCATCTTCTTCGCGATAGTTGGTAGTCTAGTATTAGGCAAATCAATACCTGTTTCTAACTTACAACTAAAATGTTCTTCTGTAATAACTTTAATTATTTCTTCTTTTAACTTGTCACCATAATTAATGAGTTCGTTACTGTAGGGCAACTCTACTTCTATAGTAGCCCTAATTTTAAGGTCTTTCTTATTCACTGAAATCTCTGAGCATTTTTTCAATCTCTAATGCGTGTTGTTCTTCCATTCCAATCTGACCTCTTGCATATTCTTCTAACATTATACTAGCATCTGCCACTTCTGTCAACAACTTTTTATATAAATTTACAGCATGTTCTTCGTGTGCAAGACTTTCTTTTAGGATAGTTAGAACACTATGGTCATGCGATTCCTCAATGAATGCTATGTTTTGACTAGGGTGTCCGCCAAATCCTGTAATTAATTCACCTGCCTGTAATGCATGTTGTAAACTTTCGTTTGCTTGTTCTTGTAAAAAAGTAACAATTGGCTGTCTATAAGGCCCTGTAATCATTAATGAACTGTGTGCATATCTAACAACACCTGCCATTTCATACTCGATAATCTCATTAAGTATATCGTTGACTGCTAGTCTATTAAGTTCTCGCATTTCCATTTATTCTCCGTCGTAATATTCGAGACGCTCTATGTCGTCTTCCGTTGTTTCTTCGCCATACTGTATTTCTATAATATGACATGGTTCTGTGGTCTTATTTACTATTTGATGCCACGAACCTGCTTTAACTGTGAACGATTGATCTGTTTTTAATATGTGGTATGAAAAATGTTCTGGCAATTCTGTATCTGCTCCATACTTAATCTCACATTCGCCTTTGCTCACAAACCATATTTCACTACGTTTAAAGTGACGCTGATAACTAATACCTTTACCAGGCTCAATTACTAGCTCTTTAACTTTAACTGCTGAGTCTTGAAACAAGTCACTGAACTCGCCCCATACTCTGCGTACAGTTGGATATTGCCATTCCTTTAGTATCCAACTACTGCTATTGGCTTTGTTATCGCCACCAACAGCAAATTCAAACTCATAACCCTCAACATCCATTTCTGGTATGTTGTCTTTGCCTCTGTCTCCACCATTACAAAATACATATTCGTGTTGATGTCCAAATGCATTTCTAACTGTCTTTAAGCCTTTGGTTACACTGCCGTCTTCATCGTCAACAGCATACACATTGTCTACCATGTCCATGCGTTGTATGATTAGAGAACGTTCTTCAAAAGGCATAAAAGGTCTGCCTTTCTTTCTAGTTAGCCACTCGTCACTATTTACTAGAACTACAAGTTTGTCGCCAAACGTTGCCGCTTGTTCTAAATAGTTTACGTGGCCCGAATGTAGTGGATCAAAACCTCCACTTACAACTGCTATTTTCATTTAAAAATGACCGGAAGCTCTTTGGCGTCTGTTGGCTCTGTCTCTCGCATCTCTAATTTTACGAGATTTGCGTTTGCACTTCATCCACTTAACACCAGTAAGTTCATACTGCCTCATTTCTCCGCTCGCCTCTGAATCGCGAACATGCCTTTCCCATCTTTTTACTGCCTGTTGCTTTTTGCGTTTACGCTTTTCGCTAGGCTTTTCATAGTATTGCTGTTTAGCAAGTTCCTTTTGGAAGTCACTTCTTTCCAACTTCTTCTTAAGAATTCTTAATGCTTTTCCTACATCACCGTTTCTAACTTCGACGCCTGGTTTGAAAGCATCTAAGTAATGTTCTTCTTTTGGCTTTTCGTCACGCTTCTTGTTATTAAACGACTTTGTGTAATTAGCATTCTTCTGTTTGTCGTATGTTCTTTTCAATTTAACCTCTCAGTTTTATTTTATACTCTGTATCTACTACTTCATTGCCATTATTATATATGAATAATGGATGTGTGTCAACGTTTTTAGTCGGATATTGTTTAAATTTAATTTCTACAACACCCTGATCCTTCAGTTTTGGGCTTCTAAACATGATGCTATGGAGACTATTTTCTACAATACTCTTAAGTCCACGAGCGCCAGTCTTCTTGTTTTTTGCAATTTTGGCTACATCTCTGAAGTATGTTTCATCGAAAGATAAATCCAACTCGTCAAATTCTAATAACTTTTGAACTTGTGGAATTATACTTGCATTTGAATCTTTTAATATTTGTACCATATGATTTTCTTTTAAATCATTTAATGTTACCAGGTTTGGCAATCTTCCTACTAATTCTGGTATTAAGCCATATGAGATTAAATCCTCATGCTCAATATACTCTTGCCACTCCTTGTCATCTTTGGATTTTAATTTTGAATTAAAACCTACTGTTTGTTTTTTAATCCGTGCTTCTACTGTTTTGTTTATACCCACAAATGCTCCGCTACACACAAAAAGTATATTAGTTGTGTCCACTTCTACAAAGTCACTTTTTCTTCCTGATGGATTTGATAGTGGTACTTTAACTAATGTTCCCTCTATGAGTCTTAGCAATGCTTGTTGTACACCTTCGCCACTAATATCTTTTGTGTTAGTGTTAGACTCACTACTACGAGCTTTTTTATCTATTTCATCTATAAACACAATGCCTTTTTCCACCATCGAAATATCCCAATTACATTGATTTAGTAATCGTTCAATAACACTTTCAACATCTTCACCTACATAACCTGCTTCAGTTAGTGTGGTTGCATCTGCTATTGTGAATGGTACTTCTAATTTCTTTGCAAGTGTTTTTGCTAATAATGTTTTACCTGATCCTGTTGCCCCCAACATTATAACATTACTCTTTTCAATTTCTATACCGTCTTCTGCAAAAAATATTCTTTTGTAGTGATTGTATGCTACTACACTTAAAAGTTCCTTTGCATCATCTTGACTTATAACAACTGAATCTAAATATGCTTTAATTTCTTCCGGGGTGGGAATATTGCTAGGATCAAAACTTTCTAATTGTTCATCTTCATTTATAATCTTGTGACTAATACTAATACATTCATTACAAATAAAAGCATCTGGTCCTGCTATAAGTTTTTTAACTTCGTTTCTATTTTTACCACAGAAACTACAGGTGAAGTTGTTCTTGTTTTCATTGCTCATTTTTTCAGCGTGTACCTAGTGTCTTTATCATTATCGTGTTTATCATCTGTTGGTAATGGAACCGCCCAGAACCCTAACTTACTATTTACTTCTTCTGCACTTAAATCTTTCAACATAGTGAGTATTTCTTTGGTACTTAAATCATTTACATTCATTTCACTGTTTGCTATTAGTGATGCCGCCCCTCTTAGGTCGCCAGAAGCAGGAACTTCAATCTCTACGGGCACCGGGCGTGACGGACCTTCTACTACTTTTTCCTTGTATACAATTTTTTCTTTGATTATAACCTCTTTGTGTTCATCTTCTATAAGGTCCTTGATACGTTTTTCTAATTGGCTTATTTGGTCTATAAAAGCCTTCTCTTGTTTGGATGCCATAGGTACAACTACTTCTCGAATAGTTTCTTTAGGCTTTACAGCAAGTTGTTCTTCTAGTGCCGATATTGTTTTTTCTAGTTGTTTTATCTTTGTAGTATCTTCTACTTTAACTTCAACGATTCGCTCGGGTCCTGGGACTTCTTTTTCGACAGTGACCACTGTCTCCTTTTCGACCTCGACTGGGACTTTAACTTCGACAATCTTCTCGATGACTTTCTCAACTTCAATCTCCTTGATAACTTCTTTAGGTTTCTTTTCTAATCGTCCTAAGGCATCATCTAACATAGATAGGGTATTACCGTATCTTTCCCATAGATTATCTAATGCTGTCTGTAAATCTTTTTTATTCGTCATCTCTGTCCAGCCTCTGTTTCAACTTCTTTTCTAAGTCTAAAATTGCTTTGGGTGGACTAAGGTCTAATTCTAATTCTTTTTCTACTATGACAGTTTTTGTTTTAGGCTTTCTGTTGGCTTTTTTCTTTAATGCTTGTACTTCTTTCTTTAGTTCAGCACTTTCTGCCATGGCAATTGCGGCATCATCTACACTAGAAGGTCTAGAGTCCTCACGAACGATGTCACCATCCTCCCGTCCTGATTGTATATGTATGTCGTCATTTGTTGCGTCTGTCCCTGATTCACTGTCTTGTATATTACCTGCTTCGAATATACTGGTTGTGGCCTCTGTAACTGTTCCGAGGTCTTCAATGTCGTTGTCACTGGTTGTATTTCCATTACTATCTCCTTCTGGTCCTGTTTTTTCTAGGTTTATACCGTACCTAAGTAATGTTTGGTTAGCCGCAATAACTAGCATAACTGCTAGTGGGTCGAACACAAATACTAACAACAGTATGAACACTTGAACTGCTTTGTCAAGTAGGTCCTCACCATCTCCACCATATAGTAGTTGTGCGACATATTTAATTGGGCCGACTTCTTTTTCTAATTCCCTAACTTCTGATTCTGCTTCAAACTTCTCATCTTTGATTAGTATAAGTCCATCATATATGTCATCTATCTGATTATTATAGTCGTCAATCTTTAACAATATACCATCTTGGTCTTGACTACTGCTATCACGTAAATCGTTAATTTCTTCATTTGCTTTGTCAATTGTTTGCTGTGCTTGACTTCTATATCTGTCAATGTTTGCTTGTTGACTATTGATGTCACGTTGTGCAATTCGTCTTAGGTCATCTTTCTCATCTGATATTGCATCACGTTCTGCTTTTTGTCCTAGCCTTACTTCGTTTGCTAGTGCAACATTGTCTACTGTTTCTGTTTCAGCACTTCTAAATATTCCACCACTGTCTGTTTCGGTTGTAACTGTGCCTTGACTTGCATAACTGTCTACAATTTTATCTAGTGGTATTAGTTTATCATCTTGTGCTTTAAGATCAATTACTAGTTGATCTCTTATGCTTTGTATTTGTCCTTGGGCATAATCAATGTCGCCTTGTACTCTATCCCAAGCACCATCTCTAATTGTTTCTTGTTGTTGTATACTTGAACTAACATCTAATCCGCCACCAGTTTGTAAACCAGCAATACGGTCTTCTAGAATGTCTATTTTGTTTTCTTCTCTGGCTACTTGCCCTTCTAGTCTTTCTACAATAGCAAATGCATCTCCACTTGCACTGGCTTGATCCAAATGTGCCTTACTTAGATATCCAAAGATACCCATGCTTGTGATAAGCATTAAAATAAATACTGCTATACTTAGATATGTTTTTAATAGCAAACCGGTATCACTCCAATAACGATATAACCAACTTGCCGTGAGGAGTTTGCCCACTTCTAATGTACCAGCCATTACCGCAATAGGTAGAGCCGCCGCACTAAAAATAGCCATTAGACCAGCAATACTAAACCATGCCGCAACACCGGCTATGGCTAGTGCTGTTATAAGTGTAAGTATACCGAACAACATAGTAAAAGTATTTATCGTATTATAAATACAAATAAGCGACTTAACTGGACACACCACGAGATACTGCATGATTTTACCGATACTTTTTAGTAAAGAACATATAGATATAGATAAATTATCTAAACTTAATACACATGCAGATATTACTCCTGGAAAACTGCCGTATGGTATTGATGCATGTGTATTGCAGAACACTGTTTCTCAAATACATTGGTCTGGTAGAGATTTTAATTTAAATAATATACCGTATGTTACTATGGAAGACGTTATAAGTTGTAATTATGACATAGATACATACTTAGAAATAACTACGGCACAGTGGTTTGTTTTAAAAGATCGTAAGTGGGTTAAGGGAAAAAACATTATAATCACTAATTACTGTGAAGCATGGGTTAGAGGTTTGCCCATTGCTATTGATAATACAGAAGGATTAGTGGACCTTACTGTTGTGACAGATATGCTGTTAGCAAAGGATTGTGTATTAGTTAGAGATAATGCTACTACTATACCCGGGATCAGATGTTTGCCGTATCATCCGTTTTATACAGACAGTAGAGATCAAATAATAAATGATGGTAGAAAACACAGATGGCTACCATGGTGTGATAACTATCATCAATTTGTAGAGGATAATATTGCACAATTACCGTATAAGCCTAAAACATATACAGCATTACTAGGTTGGAACAAACTACATAGAGATGAATTACATTCAATGTTAACAAAATCTAATATGGAAGGATATTTAGGTGGGTTCGGGTATAATACTGTAGAGCATGATCATCCTGGCAGTATTGAGCATGATAGATTTGTTGCTAAAGAATGGCTTTGGGAATCTAAAGTATGGCTATCAGTGGAAACGCACTGCCCTACTACTGAACTTCCTCATAAATCTAATCAAATGTCGTCAATAACAGAAAAAACATGGAAGCCTATAGCAATGGGTATGCCTTTTTTAATAGTTAATAACCCAGATTGCTTAAATTCTCTGCGTGAATTAGGATTTAATTCATTCATTGAGGTATTCGGTTGCTACATAGAAAGGGATTTTGTTGGCACAATTGATAACATTGTTGATATTTTAGAAAACTTTGATAGTTACGATACCCAACGTATTCAAGAAATTTGTAAACACAATTACAATAGATTCATAGAACTTACATCCGACGATTTCAGAAAACACTTCATGGACAAATTAAGGATTGCTTACGCATAAATATAAATATGGAACTTAAATGGACACATGATGCATCAACTGGCAAACTACGCTGTGATATAACGAACGATTTATACTATATTGCTATCAGGGGCGGAGAAAAAATAAAAAAATATATTAACGATGAGTTAGTAAGAACTATCAAAGAAAATGACGACTGGGAAGATGAAAAACATTGGTTAGGTCAAGAACATACTAATATAGTTGGTAGTTATGCACCATTAACGCGGAGAGAAGCGAAGGCGTTTATGAAAGCAAATCCGCTTTATAACAGTGCTGTTCCTCTATTTGGAGTGGATAGCGAACAAAAATATTTAGATAGACTAAGCAGAGGTGCGGCAGTTCAAGAAGGACACGATATGGAAAGAGTCTTATTGAATACTATCAAAGGCTTATTTATTGAAATAGATAGTGAAGGCAACTATTGGCAAAGAGGCTACGATCCTGTTGTTGGTGCCTTTTATAATGTACAGCCTTGTTGTGTATTTCCAGACAATCCAGGCAGGAAAGCAATAACTAAAGAAAAGGCTGAAAGACTAATCAAACAATATTCCTAAAAAAAAGGTGCCCGTCAGCACCTCTTTTCTTTATCGACTCTTCATCATATATTTTTCTCTCGTAGGCACTTTTTGGCGTCCCCAGGTCAGCACGGAACCTGCTAAGTGGTAAGTATTGGGTGGGACATACCACCCTTTACTCTCTACTCAGATGTTGATAACCCTGGCCCTACTGTTTTCAGGCACACGTTATCTGGTCCTGTTATTGTACATCCTCTATAAAACGTACTTTTTGGTGAGATCAGCAAGTTCAACAGTAGCACTATTATGCTCATGTTCTCTTACTGTGGTCTTTTGTACCCAACATCTTCCATTTGTTAATTCCTTAACAATTTCATCTGCTTTGTCAAAAGCCATTTCAGCAAACCTTTCACAACCTGTATGCGATACTACTCGCATATCAATTAGACCTTTGTCTTGTAACATTTGAACTGTTTCCATTTCTGGATCGTTCTCTGCTACCAAGTAAGTATGATCGAACATGTGTTTCAACCATTCTTTAAGTGGCTTTAGTCCACCAAAGTCTACTATCCAGTTACTCTCGTCAAGTTCGTCTCCACCAAAAGTGAATTCAAACTGTAGAGCATAACCATGGATTAAGTTACAGTGGCTATCTGCCTTCCACTGCCTAAACGCACAACTGTGTCCAGTTGAATGCGAATATGTTTTACCTGAATAAAATCTTTTGTTCATAGTAGTTACCTTTAAATGTATTTCTGTATTATACAGTATATTTAGGCAATGTCAAGAATTATTTTGATATTTGTGGTACAGATCATTTATGTTTGTAATCATTGTGTAACCATACCTAGAGAAATCCTTTTCATACATTTGGTTAAACTTATCTAATGTTTCTTGCGAATCAAAGTTTTCTGTTACATGTTCAAACGGAACTGGCTCTGGAACATAATGTATGTGCGGCAATTCAACTGGATATATTGCTTGGAAATCTTCTACTAAGTTTTCAAACCTTATAAGTTTAACTTCGCAACTGTCGCTTACTGAAGTTTCCCAGTCATATAATGTTGCTTGTATTGCCCATTTGTATTCAAAGTTTTTAAACCTAGCATGGTTTTCAGACCAATCTATTTTGCTATATCTTCTTGCTTCGGAAAAATGTTTCTTAAGAGTATAATGACTTTCGTAAATGCCTTGTCTATTAATCCACCTTGTTAATGAAATTAATCTTTCATAAGGTTCTCTAATACTTAATGTTACTGAGTTACCTGTGTCTACTGGTATAGTAACTGGACT
>Ga0206130_10001013_pt1 | contig 43060 bp, 40 predicted proteins | sample Helgoland_Spring_9_FD_148637 | JGI IMG/M metagenome (GOLD analysis project Ga0206130, IMG submission 148637) | Pelagic subsurface seawater microbial communities from Kabeltonne, Helgoland, North Sea - Helgoland_Spring_Bloom_20160512_1 | ecosystem: Environmental > Aquatic > Marine > Epipelagic ...
AAGCAACAGCCAAACTTTAGTCCACATCCCCTCCCATTCTGCGAGCGCAAATTTTTTGGAGGTATATCGGGCTCCTTCTACTCGTGACCCTCGTGTTTCCTGATCTGGGTATGCATCTACCTGCATGACTGACATGTTTTTCACCATCTTGTAATCGATACAAAAAGCGTAGGCTCCCTACCGAGGACAGTCAAGCAGAGACAGACATTCACAGCGTAGATTATTGATTGTCGAATCAAATTCCTGACCGTAAATCAACCTATGATGTAGTCTGTTGCCACAATGTCTACTTCAACCATTATCTCAAAACACCAGCTGACAGGCCTTTACATCCTTACCGCCATCCTGATGGTAGGTTATGGCGCCATTTTCTCACTATTGGCAGAGATTCGGGATAGCTTCGGCTTTAGCGCAACGGGCGTCGGGTTTATCGGCGCCGCCGCATTTGTCTCGGGTTTCATCGCCCAATTGGGTCTGTCACGCTACGCCGATCTGGGATATGGCAGCCTTATGATGAAAGTAGGACTTCTCTTCTGCATCGCTGCCACAGCATGGATGGTTTTCGCCGATAGTCTTCCAGAATGGATTGCTTCAAGAGCGGCGCTCGGTTTTGGTGCAGGGATCGTGCGGCCAGCGATAAGACGGCTCGTGTTTATTGATAACCCAACGAACGCCGGATATGCCCTCGGGGTTCTTGCAGCCTATGAAACCGCAGGCTTTCTCATTGGTCCTGCCATCGCAGCCTTCGTCAACACATGGTTCGGACTCAGTGAGACCTTTGTTGTCCTGACCATCCTGCTTGTTGTCGTGTTTCCACTGGTGATTGGGGTACAGGTTCCTGCCGCGAAAATTCCACCCGGGAAAACCATCGTTCTGGAGCTGATTAAATTGCCGGCGATGCAGTCATGCCTGGCCATGGGCGCTGCCTTCTGGATAACCATAGGTGTGTTTGAAGTCATCTGGGCAATCTTTCTTTCTGACCTTGGTGCCACCCAGATATTCATTGGACTGAGCATGAGCTTTTTTGGCCTGCCAATGATATTCATTTCACCCAGGGCGGGCGCTCTTGCGCAACGTCGCGGACCCCTGCGAGTCGCGATCCTGAGTATTGGCGTCGCTATCCTCTGCATGTTTAGCTACGGGTTTATCGACAACCTCTGGGTGATTTGCATCCCGCTCTGCATCCATGCCATCACGGACGCCTTTACCATGCCCGCTACACAGTTCGCTGTCGCCAGGGCAAGCGGAGAAGACGCTATCGCGTCAGGCCAGGGACTTTTTGGGGCCGTAGGCATGCTGGTTGCCGCCGTCACGGCGTCAGCAGGTGGATGGTTGTACGACCTGTCGGGCGCTTCCGGTCTGTGGTGGATATCTGCAAGCGCAATGATGGTACTGATGCTCATCGCCTGGTGGCGTGGTGGTGACCTTAGGCAACCACCACGCACACCCCATAGAACAGGCTAGATGCCCCGTTTTCCAGCCTCGCCCATAAAAGGCTGATACTCAGCGAATGGCGACGGGTTGCTAGAACCAATCGTGATACCTGCGTCCGTGGTCAACGTCAGCCCCGAGGTATAACCGGATTCATCACTCGCAAGAAAGAGCACCGCATTAACAACATCCTCCGGCAATCCCGCACGCCCTTTCAGCGGTGATACCTGTGCGAGATTTTTTCTTGTCGTTTCAAGGTCTGTATGATCCCCCATCGTCGCAGCGACCATCGGTGTTGCCATGCCTGCTGGTGAAATACAATTTGCCCTGATGCCATAACGCGCTAACTCAGACGCCACGCTTTTAGTAATTCCAATGATGGCATGTTTAGCAGCGGTGTATGCGTGTGGCCCAAGACCACCCATGATCCCCGCGGTACTGGACATGCTGACAATCGATCCTGTTTCCCTAGGGATCATGACTCTTGCTGCATGTTTACAACCATAAAAGCAGCCGTTCACATGAATATCCATCGTGCGCTGCCATTCCTCTGCAGGCGTCGTCGCAATAGGACCAACTGCGCCAACAACACCGGCGTTGTTGTACATGATGTCCAGCTGACCATAATGAGCTACCGCAGTGTCGACCATATTGGCGACCTCGTCCTCTTTGGTCACATCACAATGCACATAGAGGGCTGCATCACCAAGCTCATCTGCAAGTGCCTGACCTGCATCGTCCTGGATATCGCCCATGACAACTTTGCCACCTTCTTCTATGAAACGCCTGGTCGCGCCTGCACCAAACCCGCTTGCAGCCCCGGTAATCGCAGCAACTTTTCCCTCTAATCGTCCAGCCATGTGTTTTTCCTTTTACGTTAAATTAATAAACTATCTACCTATCCGAGCACCATTAAAACAGAATCAGGGCTTGCACTTCGAATGGTTTTACTGAGAAAGTCGTTTATCTACCACCAACAAAGCAGTCACTATATCAGCCAAAAAATCCCATACCCCGACCGTAAGTACGCCTGGTTTATCGTTTTTGTCCTAATCCTGGCCTCCCTGATCGCCTTTATTGATCGTCAGGTCGTGGCTATTGTCGTCGGGCCGATGAAGGAAGACCTTGGGGTCGGTGATACGGAAATCGGCTGGCTCTATGGCGTATTCGCCTTGTTTTATGCCTTTGCAGCGATCCCTATCGCTACCATGGCTGACAAGAAGAGCCGAAAACACATCATCGCGATCGGCATCTTTCTTTGGTCGCTGCTGACTATTGCCTGTGGCCTGACTCGAAGTTACTGGCAAATATTTTTTGCCCGTATCGGCGTCGGTGTTGGCGAAGCCACACTCAGCCCATCAACAACGTCACTTATTGGCGACTATTTCCCGCGCAAAGACATCCCCTTAGCGCTCAGTATTTTCGCGACGGGTCCAATTATTGGTACCGGCATCGCTTTCGTGATTGGTGGCTTTGTACTCGATATGGTCGAGCAGGCTAACCCGATGGTATTGCCTTTCTTCGGCCCCTTAAAACCCTGGCAGCAGACCTTTATTTATGTCGGACTTCCAGGGGTATTCCTGGCGGCATTTTTTCTGCTAATTAAGGAACCCGTTCGCAGACCATCAATGGCGCCTGATACCGGGACAAGTGACACGGCACAACTCATCGCTTTTTACAAAGACAATGCCCGCACAATCACCTTCCATCACCTTGGCTTCGTGTCCCTAGTGCTGACCGGATATGCGTTCGTATTCTGGAGCATTACCTTCTTCGTGCGCGTGCATGACGTACCTGCCGCCGAGGCATCTCAGGTCTTTGGCTGGACCTTCATCGTCTTTGGTCCAATGGGACCGTTGTTAATCGCTTATCTAGCCAAAAAGCTAACTGACCGGGGATATCAAGATGCAAACATGACCGCGGGAATGATCGGTGGCATCCTGACAATACCAACCGTTCTGCTGATTCAGGCGGCACCAACCGCCACATGGGCATTTATTTTATATGCACCGGCACTGCTGGCGGTCAATTCTCCTTTCGGTATCGCAGCGGGTTCCTTACCGGTGATTACGCCGCCACATCTGAGAGCCCGGGTAGCGGCTGTTTACATGCTAACCGGCGCAACAGGGATGATGTTTGGTCCACCCCTTGCTGGTGCGTTTAACGAATATATCTTCCCGGGTGACGAGGGCATTCGATATTCCATGATTACCATGACTTGTTTTTTCGGCCTTCTGGGCATCGTACTCCTTTGGTTCTCTCGTAAGCCCTATGCCGAATCCATGAGAAAAGCCTCTCTTTGGGCTGAAGAATAGGCATCGTCATGGAAAAAATTTCGCAATCAAAAAGCCATCACGGAACGCAGTTCGTTTACCGACATGATGCCGAGACACTTGGCTGTCCAATGAATTTTGGTCTTTACCTACCGGACAATCTATCGGCGCCCGCACCGACCCTATTTTGGCTTTCGGGCCTGACCTGCACAGAGGATAACTTTATCACCAAGGCGGGCGCGCAGCGCGTCGCCAGTGAACTCGGTATAATCCTCGTAGCCCCGGATACCTCCCCACGTGGCGAGGGCGTTCCTGATGACCCTGACGGTGCTTATGACTTTGGACTAGGCGCGGGTTTTTACGTTAACGCCACGCAAGCCCTTTGGCAGAAGCATTACCAAATGCGCAATTATATAGAACAAGAGTTATACCAGTTGGTGCTGGAATCGTTCCCGGTCGACCAAAACAGACTGGGTATTTTCGGGCATTCAATGGGCGGCCATGGCGCACTCACCATGGCACTTCGTTCGCCGGAAAAGTTCAGATCAGTTTCTGCGTTTTCACCGATTTGCTCCCCTATCAACAGCCCCTGGGGAGAAAAAGCGCTGGGCGGATATCTGGGTGCGGATCAATCAACCTGGAGGCAATACGATGCCTGCGCGCTGATCAATGATGGTGCGCGGTTCAGCGCTATTTTGGTCGACCAAGGTACGGATGACAACTTTCTGAATAAACAACTAAAACCCGGCCTTCTTGAGTCCGCATGCAGCAACGCAGGCATTGACCTAACGCTAAGAATGCAGCCAGGGTTCGATCACAGCTATTACTTCATCGCCAGTTTTATGGAAGACCACTTACGCTGGCACTCCGATCGTCTCCACTAGCGACTCGCCGCAGGCAACTGAGCCACAACGGTTGTAGCGGGCATCACATATTGCTATTTTTAACTTATGACTGAAATTAATCGCATGGAAAACCCGATCATACCCACGTCTGTTGACGACGTGACGTTGATCGATCCTGAGATACAGGAATGTCCTTTTCCGACCTATGACCTACTGAGAGAAGAGGCACCGGTATTTAAGGACCCTGTCACCGGCATGTTTGTCGTGACGCGATACGACGATCTTCGTCGCGTGGCGTTGGATTATGACAACTTCAGCAATCATCGTTACTCCAACGATCCCGAAAGACATACCCCAAGTCAGCAGATCGCTCACAAACTGTTTCTAGAGAAAGGGTGGGTCCCTGGTAAATCACTTGCCGCTCGCGATGATCCTGACCACAAGCAAATGCGCTCATTGTTTGACGATGCTTTTCGGCCTAAACGGATCGCAGAAATAGAAGGTCACGTCGAGAAACTTGCCTATGACCTGATCGATGACTTCATCGATCAGCGGGCGTGTGACTACGTAAAGCAATATGCGGTACCACTGCCACTGTTCATTATATGCAGGCAAATGGGCGCAAAAGACGAAGACGTCTGGCAGATAAAGAAATGGACAGATGCCTGGATAAAGGGCGGCACTATTGGGCTTGATGAAGAAGGCGTCGTCTGGGCAACGGAAATGGAAATTCAGGCGCAGCATTACTTTCAGGCCATTTTCGAGAAACTTCGCGTGCAACCCGATGACACACTGCTCTCTGACCTTGTAAATAACGAAGTTCCCGGGTGGGGTCGCACATTGTCAGACAGCGAACTGCACGCCGAGATGATGCAGGACACCTTCGTCGGTGGATCTGAAACGACGACCAACGCCATGTCTGCGGGCATCATGTTGCTGGATAAGAACCCGGCAGTCTGGCAGAAACTAAAAAAAGACCCGGAAACGCACCTCAGCACCTTCGTTGAAGAGGTTGTGAGGCTGGAAAGCCCCGTGCAGGGTTTAACTCGTTTGGCAAAAAATGATGTTGAAATCGGAGGCGTGGACATACCCAAAGGGTCCGTTATCGATATCAGATATGGTGCAGGGAACCGGGACCCAAGACATTTTGCTTGTCCGCACGAAGTTGATATCGAGCGAAAAAATGCCGCCTCACATCTTGGCTTTAGCACGGGCACTCATTATTGTCTTGGTGCCCCATTAGCGCGTAGAGAACTCTACTGGGGGTTCAGGGCATTCATTGATCGAATAGATTCATTTCGGGTAGTACCAGAAAAAAACAACTTGCGACACCTACCTAACTACAGCTTGAGGATACTAAAAGAACTTCATATAGAATTTACACCTACGCACGTCTAGATAGGTTTTCTTTCAATATTTCTCCTAAGCTATTTACCGTCAACCTTAACGTTAACTTTTTATCGTCAATCTTTTACCGTCAATCTTTTACCATCAACCTTTTACCATCAACCTTTTACCATCAACCAAAGGACACCCTCGATGACAAAACTCAGCGCACCCGGCCACCCATTCCAATATGCCTGGCACGTTCCTGACCTGGACAAAGCCATTGATCACTGGACCAACGTTGTCGGCGTTGGGCCTTTCTTCATCAATGAGGTGGACAGCAAAAGGATGGAAGGCTTCCAGTATCGAGGCGGAGACGGCAACCTTCAGATGCGCGTTGCCTGGGGCCAAAGCAAGGAAGGACAGATCGAACTGATCGAAGTCAACTCAACAGAGTCCAACGTCTATCACGACCTGATACCGAAGGATCGGGTTGGCTTCCATCATATTGGCATCTGGTCTGATGACTACTTCGCTGATAAATCACTGCTGACCGAACGGTACGAAAACGTCATGGACATGGGCCCCAACTCCAACATCTGCTACTTCGACACATCTGCAGACAGCGGTAACATGCTGGAACTAATAGAAAGAAACGATGGCATTACTGGCCTTTTCGATAAGATTACCAAAGCCGCAGAGGGATGGGACGGCACTAAGCCCTCTCGAACGATGGCCGAACTCATGGGTGGGTGATCAGTAAGGAATAGAAAAATGATCCAGTCGAAATATGGCAAGGAAGATCAGACCTTTCAGGCAGCAGGCGGAATAGACGGCATTCAACAACTCGTTGAGGCCTTCTATGATGTTATGTGCAGTAGGGACTACGCCTCTGTCATACGCCGAATGCACCCAGACGATCTAACCGTTAGCATTGATAAACTGGCAAGGTTTCTTTGTGGTTGGATGGGAGGCCAAAAAAGGTACAGTGAAAAATACGGCGGGATCGCAATCCCGCCCGCTCATGCTCACTTGCCCGTGGGTGAGGCCGAGAAGCAAGCATGGCTGGATTGCATGCGCGAAGCGCTCGATCAACAGGACTATCCGGACGAGCTGAAGAAATACCTGATTGAACAACTCACTGTCCCGGCCAGCCGCATCGTTCTGCTCAGACAAAAGATCCAACAATCACAGCAGCAACAATCACAATCACAACAACAACAACAACAACAATAAAATATCACTAGGAATAGGTTCATGTCAGCAACCCCTTTAGGCGTAACATTTGGTAGTCTCGGTGTACTGGGACCAAAAGCAGTCACCGATATAGCCATTAGTGCTCAGAATTCAGGCTACAAATCATTCTGGACAGTCGAAGCAAACGGCACCGATGCGATGTCGCTACTGGGCGCGGTAAGCCATGCAGCACCAACACTGGACCTGGCCACCGGGATCATTCCCATTCAGCTAAGAACACCGGCCCTGACGGCAATGACTGCTGCCACGTTGCAGGCACTCAACCCTGACGTTGATGTTTTGTTGGGCATTGGTGTCTCAGCCCCAGGCATTCTTATGCAACATGGCGAGCGCGCGACCGATAAACCCATCGGTATGATGCGTGAATATGTCGCGCTGCTCAGAGAATGCCTTTCCGGAGAGCCTGTTACCTTTGAGGGTGATTACTTTAGCGCCAAACGATTTCGCCTGGGCGTGCGACTTGGCGAACGAAAACCCAAAATCATCATGGCGGCATTGAACCCGCAGATGCTGAAATTAGCCGGGGAGGTCGCCGACGGGGTTCTGCTGAACTACCTGCCAGCCTCACACGTTGGCACATCCATCGAGCAGGTCAGAAAAGGCGGCAATGCTAAAATTTACGCTTACGTACACGCGGCCGTCGGCGATTTTGAGCGCAGCGCAAGGTCTGCCAGAAAGGACTTGTTTAACTATGCCATGGCAGACGGCTATGCCCGCATGTTCAGCCAGGCCGGTTTCGCGGATGAAATCAAAGCGTTGCGAGCGCGGCAGGCCGTGAAAGATCGCGAGGGCGCTTTAGCAGCAGTCTCAGAACGCATGATCCAGGCAATTGACTTTATCGGCAACGACTCCGAGGTCACCAATTTCGTAAAAGAGTATATCGACGCGGGCGTAGAACATCCGGTTCTTATGCCACTACCATGGGGCGAGGACAGAAGAGCGATCACCGACGCCACAATGAGCGCCGCCATTAAAGCCGTCATCTAAATGGGGTAGTAACGACATGAGTAACGACATGAGTAACGACATCTGTAACGACATCTGTAACGGTAAGACGTTCAGAGACTGGGATGAACGATATGCAGACAGTCATTACCTGTTCGGCACGAAACCGAATGATTTCCTGAAGTCCGTTGCGGATAGCCTAGCGCCTCACTCCAGGGTACTGTGCCTTGCTGATGGCGAAGGACGAAACGGCGTCTACCTTGCGACACTCGGACATAGGGTTACAGCAGCAGATCAATCAAGGGTTGGCCTACAGAAAGCAAAAAAACTGGCGGAAAAAAAGCAGGTCTCCATCGAGACGCTAGAAGCCGACCTTTCTGAACATGACCTTGGCGTTGAATCATGGGATTGCATTGTGTCTATTTTTTTTCATATACCAACCGAAGTTCGAGCGCATATTTACCCACGCATCATCACTGCATTAAAACCGGGCGGCATCCTGATACTTGAATCCTATACACCAGCACAACTTAAACACGGCACTGGAGGTCCACCGAGGGCTGCTTTGATGCTGACAAAAAATGAACTCGCTCAATACTTCTCTGGAATGAAGATTGAGCATTTGGAAGAACTTGAGCGGGAAGTCATTGAAGGAACCGGTCATACAGGCTTGGCCTCGGTAGTACAGCTACTTGCCCAGCGTTAGTCCTGCGTACCAACGGTCGCGTCGTTATTACCGGGCCAGAAATTCCTGAACGACCTTAACGGCGCCTTCGAATTGCTCTCGCCTCAGATCATAATACGCACCTTTTACAGGATGAACTCTCATTGGCGGCAGCACTATTTAGGCATTACCAGGCGTAAGCTTCAGGCGCTTCGCCACAGGGTGGGAATATCTCGTCCAGTTGGTTAAGGGTTGGCAAGTCAAGGCGGATATCAGGGACCTGCAGCACGGATGTTAGTTGCGCTGCACTTCCAGGACCAATGATAGTAGCAGCCACACCAGGCTGATGGAGTAACCAGCTAAGCGCGATGGAACTCGGTGCTTCACCTAACTCGCCACAAAGGTGATCAAACTGATCAAGTTGTTTCCGACGCTCACCAACAACCTTTTGCATCTCTGCTGAGTGCCGACGGCCTGTCGCTACGCCCTCCCCACCGGCCAGTAAGCCGCCTGCCAGAGGGCTCCACGGTATCAGGCCAAGCCCATACTCGCGGCAGGCTGGCAGCACCTCAAGCTCGACCCGACGCTCAATCAGATTGTAGACGCTTTGTTCAGAAATCAAGCCTAGTCTTTGTCTGGCGATCGCCTTTTCGTTAGCGCGCGCAATCGCCCAGCCAGGGAAGTTGCTTGAACCAACATAGGTAATCTTACCCTGGTTGATCAGTCTATCCATGGCCTGCCAGATCTCCTCAATGGGCGCTGACCTGTCAATGTGATGCATCTGATACAGGTCGATGTGTTCTACTCCAAGCCTCTTCAAGCTGGCATCACAGGCCATCTGAATATGTCGGGCAGACAAACCATGGTCATTAATATCGTCAGACATCGGCTCATGGGCTTTGGTCGCTAACACGATATGTTCGCGGCGCGATTTATCTTCAGCCAACCATCGGCCGAGTATTTTTTCCGTCGTACCAACACCCAGATCGCCACCGTATTGATTTGCCGTGTCAACAAAGTTGATTCCAGCCTCTACCGACCTGTTTAAAATTTCGAATGAATCGCGCTCTGACGTACGAGGGCCAAAGTTCATGGTCCCGAGACAAAGTTCACTAACGCTAAGTGCCGTGCGGCCCAGTTGGCGGTATTTCATGACACTATTCCTTAAAGGTTTGAACCTACTTAACGCATTCTTTTCCAGAACACTTTTTTCTAGTACATCTTTTTCTAGTACACCTTTTTTTAACGCTACTTTTCTAAGACCTACTTTTCCAGGTTAAGGCGCTCGAAGCGTTGTGCCTGTCATCAGTTCTTCACTTGAATCCATGACGCTAAATCTAACCAGCCGTTGAGCATCGGTTGAGAGCTTCTTGTAATCCTGATAACTAATACCTGGCACTAAAGGTTCTCGGAACCAGGGCGCGTAGAACTCCAGGTTCGGGATCGATCGCGTCGTATCAGATAAGTTGGGTGTTCCACCGTGCCAGGCCCGAACGTCTCTAAGCATCAATGAACCCGCCGGCGCCGGGCAAACCGTACTTAGCTTCATCCACTCTGGCTCTTCGTTCAGATTAGGGATTTTTGCCCGAGAGTTCTGTGTACCTTGAATCTGGCGAGTTGCTCCATTCACTCGAGTCACATCCTGCGGCAGGAAATTTGCGCAAATATACGGCGCTGGCAAGTCTCGCAGAGTGACCTGGCCGCGCCAGTCGAAAAAGGAGCTAAAGGGTGTCTTGCCGCCTTCAAGCCAGTCGTTTACATCCGAATGTAATGGCTGATAGTCAACTGCGCCCGGCAGGCAAAAGTCCCCGCTTGCTGCACGCAAAATATAGTCTGTGGAACCAAATATTAACGTCAGGAGTTTAGACAACACGGGTACATCCAACAGCATCTGCCAGGCGGGTCGGTGAAGCTGACTCCTGGTCAGACTCGACCCACCAAACGAGTATCGATGAGAACCCCTGTTTCCCAGGTTACCCGGGTCCAATGCAGCCACTTCCTTGATGACATCATTACAACCTGAGGCCAGGAAATCTATTTGCTCGCTATTGAGCACGTCACCGATAACAACAAAACCATCTCGCTTGAATAATTTTATCGCCTCATCAATATCGTTAGATTCTAAAATCTCTAACCCCTTGATGCCATTGTTGGTTTCAAGGTGGGATTTTAGTTCCAGAACTTGAGGATCGTCTTTCGGTTTTTCTGACCACCCTATTGGCGTGCCTGTTGTTGTGCCTGTTGATACAATTGTCGTGGCCAATGTTCTAGTACCTGTTCCCATTAGGGGCATCTATCTTTCTCTTCGTCTCGCCAAGGAAACTGCATTGAACGGCTTTATTTTTAGGTTGGATGGCTTTTTCACTTATCGAATTTCGAACTCGCCATTTTGGACTTAATAAAATAGGTGTCAACCTAGCCACACCAAGCGGTCGCCAGCGACATCGATAGAGCAACCGCTTGAAGGTCGCAGAAGTCGACGTCAGCCGTTGGTTGAAGCCAACGTAAATACTACCTTGATTAATACTGCCTTGATTAATACTGCCTTGATTATCGCACCCCTATTACGGCATTCTCAATAAGACACTCTTTGCCGCAGTCCAATGGGAAGGTAGACGAACAATGACCGATTACGCAACAGTCTCTGTCGAAATGGCCGCACTCACGGGTATGGCGACCGCTGTGCATGCGGCAATAAAGCCCGAAAAGATGGCCGTGACGGATCAACACGGCAAGGTCCTGACATGGTCGGAACTTAACGGTAAAGCCAACCAACTCGCTCGGTACTTTCTCTCAGTGGGTATAGAAGGCGACGACGGGGTCGCCCTGCTTTGCGGCAACAGAAGTGAGTACGCCATCGTCTTTATGGCGGCAATGCGAAGCGGCGTCAGACTGACTCCGATTAACTGGCACCTCACCAGTGAGGAAGTTGGTTATATTGTCGGCAACTGCAACGCTAGGGTTTTTCTCGCAGATACCAGTTTCGCCGAAACAGCCGGCCGAGTGCTCAACATGAGTCAGCGAGTCGAATCCGGCTTGTCGATTGGCGGTGATATTGCTCAATTTGACGCCTTTAGTGACGTTCTCGAAAGCTTCTCGTCAGATAACATTCCCAACCCCACTTTGGGTGGGGGCATGCTGTATACCTCGGGCACAACAGGCAAGCCCAAAGGCGTTTATCGCAAAGAAAGCCCCCCCATATTGCCAGACTACTCTGAACGCGGATACGCCTCCGGAAATGAAGTTGCGCTTTGCACGGGTCCCGCTTACCACGCTGCACCGTTGCTCATTGACGTGCTGACGCCACTCATTTCTGGTGCGTCCCTGGTGATGATGGATCGATGGGATCCGGAACAAACACTAAAACTGATAAGTGAATATAAGGTGACTCACAGCCATATGGTGGCCACAATGTTTCACCGCCTGCTGCGCCTGGATGAATCGATTAAACGGCAATACAACCTGTCAAGCCTTAAACGCATCATCCACGGCGCAGCGCCATGCCCCGTGCACATCAAGCACGAGATGATCGATTGGTTTGGCCCGGTACTGATCGAATATTACGCCGCCACAGAAGGTGGCGGCGGTTTTCTCATCGATTCACATGAATGGTTAACAAAACCAGGCAGTGTTGGGCGACCCGGCCCGGAGTTCGACAATAAAATTGTGGATGACGAAGGCAACGATGTCTCCGTGGGAGTAATCGGTACCATTTATATGCACGCCCCCGACTCAGGTCGATTCGAATACTATAAAGATGACAGCAAGACATCTTCGTCCTACCGAGGGGACTATTTTACATTAGGCGATATGGGCTACTTCGATGAGGACGGTTACCTGTTTCTAACTGGCCGGACGGCAGAACTGATTATCTCAGGTGGCGTTAACATCTACCCGCAGGAAGTCGACAGCAGGATGATGCAACACCCTGCCGTACAGGACGTATGCACGATAGGTGTACCAAACGCTGAGTGGGGCGAAGAGGTGAAGTCTGTCGTCCAACTTAAACCTGATAGTGTCGCCAGCGAAGATCTGGCAGAACAACTTATTGCGTTTACCCGTGAGCATATCGCCGGTTACAAGTGCCCAAAAACCGTCGACTTCGTGACTGACCTGCCAAGATTACCCACCGGAAAAATTCAACGCAGGATCGTGCGCGAACCTTATTGGGCAGGTCATGAAAAATCAATCTAGCGGCTAGCTGCCCGGCGTTGGCAATACTGTGGTATCCATCGCTTCCGGTTCCAGGCCTAGTGTAATCAACACCTTGGACATTCCCAAAAACAATCCAACACCGAGCGCTAACTCGGCGATCTCAGCATCGCTGTAGTGTTTCTTTAAGGCGGCGATCTGCGAATCGCGGAGTTGGCCGGGTAGGCCAATGATGTCATCGGTTAGCTGCAGTGCAATCGCTTCTTTTTCTTCCAGCGTCTCTTCGTACCCATCTTCTATTTGGGCAACTATACCTTCTTCCAGACCCGCTACACGAGCGGCGTCAAATCGGACGTTTTTTCAGTAGCCGCAATCGGTAATACGCGCATTGCGGATCCTGGTCATTTCTTTGACTTCCTGACTGATCAATCCCTGCTGCCAGAACTCTGCGTAGAGATCACCGAACTTCGCAATGATGTCTGGCGTGTGACTCATGACTGTGCCGAACTCGGCTGGTGCACCGGGTATTGCCGAGCCTATTCTGGGTGTCGTGGACATTAGCTAACTTCTCCTGTCATGGTCGCGTTCAATCGGCAAGACACATCAAAGAACGCCAGGGCTGTCAGTAGCGAAACACATCCTGCGTCGCCAAACGCCAGCTTGATGGCTTCGACTTCTTCGTCTTCAATAGCGTGGTGTTGATAAGGGATTTTTTCTGCAGCGATAAGCGCAATTTGCTCCGACGGATCGAAGGCTTCTAATCTCTGAGACCGCAGCATTGAGGATTCATCAGCAGAAATTCCGTTCACCTGCTGGCCATGAATTTGTGCAATGCGAGCATGGCACAATGTAAAAACGCGCTCAGGTACTGCGTCGCTTGATTCAATAGCAGCAAGAAACGCGGTGTATTTCATATGAAGCGCTGGCCTTAACGCCAACGCTTCAATGAACGATTCACTATGGATGCCGATCAGACTCAAATTAGAACCCTAGCAGCCTTGCGTACCTATCGCGGTGAAATGCCCGATTACCAAATGAGGGTTCCAGCAAGCGGGCTCGCTTGAGGTAGAAGCCTGCATCAAACTCATCAGTCATACCGATTCCACCGTGGATCTGAATTAGTTGGTTAGACATTTCATGCAAGAAATCACCGACTTTTGCCTTAGACAGGGAGCACAGCTTTGGTACGGCATCCGCGTCATCATCAATGGCCTGCAACGCCGCTTCTACACAGGATCGCGACAACTCCATCTGACCAAACAAACCGGCAGCTCTATGGCCCAAGGCCTGAAAAGACCCGATGACCTGACCAAACTGCACTCGGGTCTTCAGATAGTCAAGTGTCATGTCAAAAGCCTGCGCGGCAGTTCCCAACATCTCGGCACCCAGACCCGCCCTCGCCCGGTCCAGAAGCGCTTCAAGAACTCGATAGCCTTGGTCAACCGTACCCAACACTGTCGTTTCACTCACCGTCACTCCATCGAAGTGAACATTTGCATAACCACGACTATCAAACGTGGTCACCGCTTCGCGGGAAACACCATCGGCACTGGCAGACACCAGAAATAGTGTAATGCCTTCTTCCCCTTCACCGCTGGTTCTTGCAGCCACCACGTAATCAGTCGCTGTCATGCCCTCATGTACAAACGTTTTGTTACCGGTCAGTTTAAAACCGGATCCAGACCTTTCGGCGACAAGCTTCGTCTTTTTAGGCGAATGCCTGGGGCCTTCATCGACCGCCAGTGTCAGTATTACACTGCCCTCTACGACTTTAGGCAGTATTGCCTGCTTTTGTTCTTCGTTGCCACCCAGGAGTACTGCTGACGCACCAACGAACGCAGATGCGAACAAAGGAGACGCCGTCAACTGTCGACCTACCTCCTCCAATATAACGCCAAACGTTAGGTATCCCAGACCCGAACCGCCATACTGTTCAGGTACCAAAATACCGGTCCAGCCCATGTCAATCATTGCTTGCCACGTGTCGGGCGTGAATTTACTCTCGATGCCACTATCCCGCATTTCGCGAAACTTTTGAACAGGAGACTGCTCGGTTACCCAGGATTTAGCCTGGTCCCTAATCATAGATTGTTCTTCCGTTAGTGCAGCCATCGTCGTTATCCCTTTTGAGTGTTCTCGGGAAGACCGAGGATGTTCTTGGAAATGATATTATTCTGGACTTCAAACGAGCCACCGTAAATAGAAATGGCTTTGCCCCACAGCCAGTCTTGAACGTTGTCGAGTTCTTCTTTGGTGTAGTTATCACCTTCCCAACCAACACCCTGGCTACCCATCAATTCCATGGTCAATTCAGCCTTACCCTGAGCAATTTTTGTTGCTGAGTTCTTCAGGATCGAAGCGGCAGCACTCACCTCTACCTTGCCCCGCGCTTCCGCAGTTATTCTGTTGACGGTTAGACCGTGTGCCTCGGAATCCATCAGGTGATCGATAAGCCGTACTCTTAAATCTCCATCTGCCAGCGCGCCGGAGTCATCTACACCGACATAGTCTTTGGCGATCTGCTGAAATGATGGTTTCTTGGTGCTTCCACCGGGACCTCTGGCCTGTGTCTGACTCTGACGCTCATGTTGCAACAGTCTTTTGACAACGCTCCAGCCTTCATTCAGCGGTCCAAGCAGGTCACTCTTTTCGGCCTGGGCATTATCAAAAAAGGTATCGCAAAATGGCGAGGCACCGGATATCAATCGAATGGGTTTTGTTGACACGCCATCTTGAGCCATAGGCAACATTACAAAACTGATGCCGTCGCGTTTCTTGGCGTTTGAATCTGTTCTCACTAAAGCACCACACCACTGAGAAATATCGGCACCGGATGTCCATGTCTTCTGACCGTTCAACTTATAGGTATCACCATCGTCTTCGGCTTTCGTAATAAGCGATGCGAGGTCTGACCCAGCGCCGGGTTCTGACAGTCCCAGGCACCAGCGGGTTTCACCGCTGGCCATACCGCGAAGGTGCTTGGCTTTCTGCTCATCGGTTCCGTATTCAAGTAGCGTTGGTCCAACCATCGTGACACCCATACCCGCCATGAGCGGTATCGGGTTAAAAGCGCCCATCTTCCCCATTTCCTGGCTAATAATTTTCGCCTCGGGATGACCAATACCGGCACCACCAAACTCTGCCGGCCAGGTCGGTGCGCCCCAACCTTTATCTGCGAGCCGCTGCCGCCAAAGTTCAAAGTCAGCTTTCATACTGTCGTCTGCCTCACCCTCCAGGCCCATGGCGCTTCCGACAAGTGTTTTGGGGAAGTTTCCCTCGAGCCAGGTCTTTGTTGAAGCTCGAAATTCCTCGAGCGCTACTTGCTTTGACATGCGTTTACCTTCCATCTCGTTATATTGAAGTGTACTAAGCGAATATTTAACCCTAATAATAGGCAAATCATCGCCTTGGCGCCATGGCCTTGCACCTGAACAGCTTGGTGAATCAGACATCATGGAAAAGACACCGCTTGTACAGTGAACGTACTTTCGCTACGGTCTATGCACCATCATAACGGAGACCAGATATGTGCACCTCTCACGACGTTGATAATAGTACTGAAAGTAATGACCCCAGAGACGGTTATCAACTTGATGGCAACTGGCCAGTCTATCCAGCCGACATGCAGTTTGAGATGGGCTCAGGTATCGCCGTCGACAAGCAAGGAATTGTCTATCTTTTCACCAGGGACCTCGAGCACTGGGCAACCCACCCACTCGCCATGAAAGACAAGATGGGTAAGAGCAGCATCTCCATGTTCACCCGCGAGGGTCAATACCTTGGTAAATGGGGACCCTCTGACGAGCAAGGCTTCGCCTTAGGCGCCCACACCCTTTATATAGAAAAAGATGGCATGTTCTGGACCACTGATCGCGATGGGCATACTGTCAAAAAATATACACCGGAAGGCGAATTGCTACTGACGCTAGGTACCTTTGGCGAATGGGGTAACGACGATTCTCATTTTAACGGTCCTACGGCCGTCCTGGTGCAGGAAAACGGCAATATTGTGGTCGCTGATGGATATTGGAACTCTCGACTGGTGTGGTACACCGCGGAGGGTGAATTTATTAAGTCGGTCGGTGGTTGGGGCCGAGGACCCGCGGAATTCAACACACCTCACGCAATGGCTCAGGATTCTAAAGGGAGGATTCTGGTGGCAGATCTCTGCGGCGGTAACTTTCATGATTACATGACCAAACCCGGGCAAATAGAAGCCCACCGCACCCAGGCCGATAATGACTGTGTCCATCGAATCCAACGCCTGACGCCAGATGGAGCATACATCGATGAATGGACTCACATTACGCCACTGAGCCTGGCGACCTATGGCGACAGAGTTTACGCAAGCGACAAAATGAGCGATCTAACGATCCTTCACGAAGACACTGGCGAGGTGCTTGGCCGGGTAGAGAAAATCGCCATCTATATCCATCAACTTGCCATGGATCAGCACGGGGACTTGTACACCGCGTCGGTTTACCCTGAACATGCCGGCGAACTAAGGGGCCCGAAGGGCCCGAGCCATAGACGATGGACCCGAGCATCCCTGGCGGCCTAGGCGCCCAACAAACGCTACATCTTTAACAGCTGTTTGCCAAAGTTTGCACCGGTAAACAGCCGTTTAAGTGTCGCTGGAATGTTATCGAACCCTTCCTGGATATCTTCCTTGTAAACCAGGTCGCCACTTGCAATCCAGCCTTTAAGCCGATCAAGTGCAACGGGGTACTCCCTTTCGTACCCGCTCAACAAAAAACCTTCAATGCGAGCCTGCCTGAACACGACATTAAAGTAATTCGCTGGCCCAGCTGGCAAGGACGATTGTTCATAACGTGAAATCCCACCGCAGATAACAACTCTTGCATGCGCTGCGATACGCGCAAGTACGTCGTTGAGAACAGGGCCACCGACATTGTCAAAAAATACATTTACGCCATTCGGACACTGTTCCTTCAATCCAGCCTTAACATTATCGTTTTTATAGTCGATGGCCGCGTCGAAGCCAAACTCATTAACGATTGCAGCACATTTATCCGGGCCACCTGCGGTACCAATGACCCTGCAACCATTGATTCTCGCAATCTGCCCGACCACAGAACCGACCGCACCGGCGGCTCCCGAGACAACCACAGTATCGCCCGGTTCCGGTTGGCCGATCCTAAGCAAGCCAAAATATGCGGTTAATCCCTGCGCGCCCAAAGGACCCAGATGGGCCGTCAGGAACTGATCATTGGGTAACTCCTGCAACGAGCGCCCAGGCAACGTCGCCAGTTCTTGCCAACCGAATGACCCCAACACTTTTTTACCAACCGGTAGACCCGGATCATTGCTTTCAACCACTTCGCCAATACCTCGGGCACCCATGACATCCCCAATCGCCGTGCCCGAGGAATAACCCGCAATAACTTCAATTTGTCCTTTTTGTGACGGCTCAAAACTTAGGCACTCTACTTTCACCCTGACCTCACCCTTACCGAGTGGCTCCACCTCCGCTTCATTGTATTTGAAATCGGTGAGTTCCAGCGCTCGCCCTCGTGGACTTGCAGCTACCAGCCATTGTCGATTTGTCGTCATGTTTTTTATCTCAGTTGACTAAGTTTTTAGTTTCACTCTATTAAAGATCAGTTTATCGACATCTCTCAGCCCGGTCGAGGCCGCTATCGCACCGGTCTCACTGAACGTTCATTCTCACTATTCACCCTCACTCTTCAGCCACACTTTTTAGCCACACTTCTCAGCCACACTTTTCAACCACACTTTTCAACCACGGGGGAATAGTTTACTGTACCAACCGGACGGTACAGCTATAGCCCGGAGAAGAACCAATGAGAAGCAACAACAAAAGAGACCAGATCCTGGAAGCAGCACTGCGGGTGGTGGAAGAAAAAGGCGCCAATCACCTGACCATAGACGCCGTCGCTGCCTGTGCCAATTTTTCCAAAGGCGGGGTTTTGTATCACTTTCCCTCAAAAAAAGCCCTACTAAGCGGCATGCTTGATTGCCTGATTGAGGCTAACGAAAAAAGAATAAACGCACTGGGGAACAGTGACAATATTCTTGCTGCGTATTTACACAAAGAAAACCAAATGACCGCAGCAGAACGTCGGGCATCACAGGCGCTGCTTGCCGCTGCGGCAGAAGACCCCGAACTTTTGATACCAGCGAAAGACTATATGAAGCGCCTGGTCAACGAAATTTCGCAAAGCAGTCAGAAACCCACAGAAGCACTCACATTACTCCTTGCCCGTGAAGGAATAAGATTTCTTGATATCCTGGAAATAAACCCAATGAGTTCGAAACAAACCCGAGAAGTCGTCGAACAGCTAAGTCAACGAGCACAGGAGGTTTAGCGTGAAGCGAATCGGCGGCCTTGCTCTGGTTTTTATGCTCATCGGTTGTTCGGATAGAACCCCTCCCGAACCCGTTTCACAAAATATCCGACCCGCAAAACTGATGACCGTAACGAGTCAGGTCGACGGTGTTAAGCACCAGTTCACAGCACGGCTTGAGGCCCTGCAATCGATTGATCTTTCGTTCGAGATCGGCGGCCCGCTGCACGAGATGCTCGTCAGGGAAGGTGAAAGCATCAAAACTGGTTCAATGATCGCTTCGCTTGATCCAACTGAATTCCAACTCGCTGTGCAGGAAGCTAAGGTCCAGCTTAAACTCGCTGTCCAGGACCTAACTCGCAAGCGCCAGGTACTGGCAGAAAACGGTATCGCTAAATCTGCGGTGGAAGACGCGCAATCCAACTACGAGCTTCAACGAGTCCGGCTGAACAAAGCGAAAGAACGACTGAGCGATACTCGAATATACGCTCCCTTTGGCGCTTACGTATCGCGACGATACTTTGATACTTTCGTCAACGTTACCCCGGGCGCGCCTATCGTAAAATTACATGACCTGACGCAGTTGCAGGTCATCATGAATATTCCGGAAAACCTGGTTGCCACAGCGGGCGCAGACGAAATATTTCGAGCCTGGGTAGAATTCTCCTTTGCCCCGGGAAGACAGTTTGAAATGTCCTACTATGAAAACCGGGGCGAAGCTGAATCACTTGCGCAGACCTATGAAGTGTCCTTCGTGATGGATAAACCGGAGGGGCTTAATCTACTGCCGGGCATGACTGCTTCGGCAACAATCGAAATGAAAAAAACGAACGACGCGTCGATCCTGCTGCCGTCCTCTTCACTGGTGCCTACCCCCGATAATAAACTTGCTGTCTGGATCTTTGATCCTGCCACTCAACTCGTGAGTCGCCGCGTGATCGAGTCCGGTGCTCCCACTCAAGCGGGTGTTCCGGTGACCGGGGGCCTTCAGACAGGGGAACAAATTGTGGTGGCTGGTAGCAGTCAACTTCAAGAAGGCATGCAGGTACGTCCCCTCTAATGATGAACTTAGCCCAATTCGTTATTAAGCGACCCATCTATGGCTGGATTCTGGCACTGGCTTGCCTGTTCGGTGGGATACACGGAATCGATAACATCGGACGTCTGGAAGACCCCGACTTCCCAATCAAGCACGCTTACATTATAACCACCTACCCTGGCGCATCGGCGGAAGAAGTCGAGCAGGAGGTCACTGACACAATAGAGAAGGCACTGCAGGAACTTCCCTCAGTCTTGACGCTAAAATCAAAGTCGGTGCCTGGACGATCCGAAATACAGGTCGAGCTACTCGAAGAATTTGGCAAAGGTGATATTCCGCAGGCTTATGATGAAATGCGGCGACGTGTCTCTGAAGCTCAGATGCGGTTACCACCCGGCGTTGATACCCCGCTCGTCGAGGACGACTTCGGGGATGTCTACGGCATCCTTTACGCCGTTAAAGCGCAAGGTTACTCGGACGCGGAGCTTCACGACATCGCAAAAGAGCTCTCCACCCAACTTAAGCTTGTACCTAACGTCGCCAAGGTCAGCACCAGTGGATTGCCGTTCGAGGCCATTTACATTGAAATTAATGAAGACAGACTCACCAGACTCGGGCTTTCTATCGATGACATTGCTGCGAAAATTCATCTCGAGAACCAAGTTGTCGGCGCTGGATCTGCACTGTTTGATGGCCGGCGCCTGAGAATTGCGCAACCTTCCACCATAGGAAGTGTCGAGGAACTCAAGGAAATGAAAATCGGCACCCCCGGCTCTACCGAGATGATCCGGCTGGGTGACGTGACGAGTATCACCCGAACTTCGCTTGAAGCACCTTTTGAAATCGTCCGGCTAAATGGTGAACAGGTATTCACTTTTTCTGTGTCAGTGACACCAGGTCAGAACGTTGTCGCAGTTGGCAAAGATATAGACCGAAAGGTTCAGCAAATTGCGGAACAGCTTCCAATTGGCATCATCATTGAACCCATTTACAAACAGCACACGGCAGTGGAACTCGCCATCACTAACTTTCTTAAGAACCTGGGGATCTCCGTACTCACCGTCATCATCGCGCTGAACCTCTTCATGGGCTGGCGAGCAGGGACGGTGGTCGGCGTTGTTCTATTTCTGACCGTCATGGGAACCATCGAAATCATGTGGATCATGGGGGTAGAGTTACAACGAATCTCGCTGGGCGCGCTCATGTTAGCGATGGGCATGCTGGTGGACAACGGCATTGTTATCGCTGAAGGCATGGTCGTCGGAGTCCGGCGCGGCTTGACCCCCCAGAATGCGGCTATCCAATCCGTCGCGCGAACCCAATATGCACTTCTCGGCGCCACTATTATTGGCATCCTGGCGTTCGCGCCGATTAGCCTGTCTGATGACAACAGCGGACACTTTTTAGTGTCCCTTTTCCAGGTGGTAGCAATCTCTTTAATGCTTTCCTGGTTGCTAGCGATCACCATCGTGCCACTGTTAGGCAATATTCTATTAACGTCGATGTCACCGATCGCAGATGGAAACCTGTATCAAACCTGGTACTTCAAGGCCTATAAAAGCCTGATTAGTTTCGGGCTTCGCCGCGCATGGCTTTCGGCCGTCATCATCATCGCTATTACGAGCGCGTGCCTCTTTTCAATGAAGTTCGTAAAAACGAGTTTCTTCCCAACCAACAATACACCGCTATTTTTTGTTGATTATCGCTTGCCTGAGGGGACCGACATCATCACAACTTCGCGCGACTTAGTAGAACTGGAGTCAAAAATACTCCTGGTCGAAGGCGTCACGAAAACAGTGAGTTTCATCGGCAGAGGCTCGCCAAGGTTTACCTCGATGACTCAACCAGAACAACCAAATCCTGCCTACGCTCGGCTCGTGATTGAATCAGAGGACGTCAGGAATTTAAATGAACAGATGAACGCCGTAAAAAAACTGTTTGTAGATAACCGGCCCGATGCGGAAGTGATGGTTACTCGAGCTCAGTTTTCACCTGGCAGTACCTCTAAAATTGAAATACGCTATTCTGGCCCGGACATCACCGTTTTAAGGCAACTCGCTGAACAGACACTCGCTGTTTACCTTGACCACAACCTGATCGATAGGAAGACCGACTGGAGGGCCCAATCACTGCAACTGGCCCCTCAATTCAATGAAGCCAATGCGAGGCTCGCTGGAATAACCAGAAATGACCTTGCGAAGTCCCTCGCCTACAACACTCATGGTATCCAAATCGGGTTAATTCGAGACAGTGACAAGCTCGTCCCTATTATCGCTCGCGCGCCTGATGCCGAACGAATTGATTTGCGCGGACTGCAGACCCGCCAGGTCTGGAGCGCCACCCAACGCGAGTTTATTCCTATCACCCAGGTGGTCAGTGAATTCCGTTTAGAACCAGAGAACACCACCATCTTTCGTCGCAATCAAATCAGAACGATTACCGCGCAGGCAAACCCTCCAGAAGGCCACAACGTCAATTTGTTCTTCCAAACGGTAAAACAAGACGTGGAAGCCCTCAAACTGCCACCGGGCTATACCAGAGAATGGGGAGGTGAGTTCGAAAACGACAAAATGGCTAACGAGTCACTCGGGGAACGTATGCCAACGGCTTTCGCGCTGATGTTTTTTATCACCGTTCTTATGTTCGGCGCGCTTAAGCAACCCATCGTTATCTGGCTAACAGTACCCATGACGCTGTGCGGCGTCGCTGTAGGCCTATTAGTGACTGATCTGCCGCTGACGTTTCCTTCAATGCTAGGGATTTTAAGTCTTTCCGGCATGTTGATTAAAAACTGTATCGTGCTGGTCGATGAGATCGATAAACGCTTGGCTGAGGACAATCCCACGTTAGAGACCATGATATCGGCAAGCCTAAGTCGCCTTCGACCCGTGATGCTCGCAGCACTGACCACTATTTTCGGCATGTCTCCGCTATTAACAGATGCTTTTTTCAGGGAAATGGCGGTGTGTGTTATGAGTGGCTTGATGTTTGCAACGTTACTGACGCTGATCGCTGTGCCAGTATTTTATCGAATAGCGCTGGGTTCTAGAATCCGAGCGGCCTAAAGAGACACGGCATTCAAGAGAGACTGCACTAAAGAGAAACAGCACTAAAGAGAAACAGCACTACCTGATTCGGTTTGCGGGTTTCCGGCAATTCTTGCCAGCCACATCTCTCTCGCTTCAGAAAAATCCCAGGGATAGGCACGGTGCATGAGACATCGGTTATCCCACAAGACGGCATCGCCTACCGTCCAACTATGGATGTAGAGCCTGGGCGGCTGGCAGGCGAAATTAGTGAGCTCCCCTAACAGCCTTTCCGATTCATGCTCGGTTAATCCAGCTATGTCATAAGCGTGCCGACCAATCAACAATGCCGGCAAACCTGTCTCGGGATGGATTTTTACCAGCGGACGAAGCGGCGGTTGCTGATTATCAAAGCCATAACCGCTGCCGGTTTTTGGGTCGTGGCCAATCTTGCGCTGACTGTGATAGAGCGAATGAAAAGCGCTCAGGTCCTCTATTTTTATCTTCAAGTCATCCTTTAGCGCTGTATAGGCTGACCGCATATCAGCCCAGCCTGTCTGGCCACCTTTTGAGGGAACACGGTGCGCCGTGAACACCGTGGCGAGCGCCTGAATTTCCATATAGGTACTGTCATAGTGCCAGCCCTCGTTTCCTTTCAGTATTTGAACAACATTATCTGAGTCATCGTCGACTCGAAGCGTGCCATCTTTTTTAACGTTGCCAATGGGTGATAACTCAAATTCAAGTTCACCGAATCTACTGGCGAACGCTTCTTGCTCACCCTTCGTCAGGTGTTGTCCCGGAAAAACAAGCAGCGCGTGTTCGAGCCATAGATCATAAATTTGATCAAAACCTGTATCGCTAATCGAGCCGAGCGCGACCCCGGTCACTTGGGCACCGAAGCTTGCATCCAGTTTTTCGACTTGCATGGTCATATTAGGTTACTCAGGCAAATTGCGGCAGACTACTCCGTTTGATAGCCTCTACCACGTCCAACGGCATAGGGATCGAGCGGCGAGCATCAAGATCAATACACAGGCCAACCGAATCACTTACTCCCAGCAGTAAACCTGTTTTTTCAGCAAACATCCACCGCCTGGATTGTCGCCACTTTTCTCCATGGGCAATATCAGCACCGATCGATAAAATAGTCTCACCTACCATCGGTCTATGCCAGACAAGGCTACGGGTCTCAATCATGGCCCAGCTGTAACGCCGCCCCTGGGCATCACGCATGATCGGCGGCCCAGCAGGTTCGCTTTCATCGTCTAGCGTAGGCCTGTGCAAGACGAACATCAGGTCCACTTCTTCGCGCAGCCTGCCATTTGGATCACAATCATCAGCATGCACGACATTCTGGTGGCGACCGCTCATCATACCGGGAGTCGGGTCATCGCCAACGATTGCTTCCAACGCTTCAAGCCGGATCTTTGCGGGGCTGTTCAAAGACAAGGACCTGGGCATTCCATGCTCAGGGACCACCGCACCAGGTTCGTTGGAATACGTGTTGGAATTGTCACTGTGGACGGAAATATCCAAAACCTGCTGACTAGCAACATCAATCAGACAACTTCGTAATATAAAAGATGCGGCAACCTGGTTATTGTCCGGATTACGAATTTCAAAATAGCCATTCACTTCCCGTGACACATCTGACCCCTCCACCGCAATCAAGCCACCCAGCGTATGTAGCTTGGCATCGACAAATTGTTCTCGGTGAAATCGTGTGTAGGTATCTAATCTGCGAATGACCTTACCGGACTCTTCCTGAATACCCATTCCTGCCAGCATCGATCGATTCGCCTGATCCACTCTAGTCATGTAATAACGCACGTTCATATGGCCAAGTGCGTCTATTTCTTCTGGCTGCACAATAGATTCGTGCAGGACTTTTAACTCCGTCATTAATAGCTCAATATTTGTCATCAATCAGTGGGACGGGATTCTAGCGCCTATCGCTCTTCATTCAACAAGCGCTCAGACGCCATTTCGACCCTTTATGGCCTCTAATAGCCACTAGTACAGGAACGCGGGGGGTTTGGTTCTCACCCCTAAACCACCTTACAATAGATCGCTTTCACAAATTCCCGTATTCAGTACCAGACACTTTCATATAAACAGAGGAACAGATCATGGCAGAAGCCTACATCATTGACGCAGCTCGCACACCGCGCGGTATCGGCAAGGTCGGTAAAGGTGCACTTACCGAATTACACCCAGGTAGATTGCTCGCTCAGGTATTCGAAGAGATCGGCAACCGAAACGACCTGAAAACAGAAGAAATTGATGATGTCGTGGTGGCCTGTTCATCCCAGATTGGCAAGCAAGGTTCCTGCGTGGGTCGGATGGCAGCGCTTGATGCCGGCTGGAGCGACAAAGCCTGTGGCATGACGCTGGACCGTTTCTGCGGATCAGGCATCACCTCGGTCAACATCGCTGCGGCAAACCTGATGAGCGGCATGGATGATCTTTGCGTTGCCGGTGGCGTGGAAATGATGTCCTATACGCCAACGGTCCCTCGTGCAGATAAAAACCGCACCGTTGATGGCAGCAACCTACACCTTCGAAATCTTCATGCTCAACCCCACCAGGGTATCTGTGCAGATATGATTGCCACACTCGATGGGTTTACGCGTGATGATGTCGATGCCTTGGCCGTGGAAAGCCAAAGGCGCGCAAAGCACGCGATCGATAACGGTCATTTTGATAAGAGCCTGATCAAGGTTCGAAACGAAGACGGCTCTATTGCTCTGGAAACTGAAGAGTTTCCTCGTCCGGGCACGACGATGGAATCATTGGCCAAATTAGACACAGTCTTTGACAAGTTCATGCAGGTACCGATCGACGAAACCGGCGAGACCTTTGACCAACTCGTCAAACGAGCCTATCCGGACATGAAAATTAATCACATCCACCACGCAGGTAACTCTTCAGGTGTCGTAGATGGCGCTGCAGCGATCATCATGGCATCAAAGGAATACGCGGCCAGGGTTGGCTGGAAACCAAGAGCACGGGTCAGAGCAATCGCCACGGTAGGGGGCAGTCCTACGCTGATGCTAAATGAACCCGGTCCCGCAGCTATAAAAGTTCTGGCAAGAGCTGGTATGACCGTTGATGATATTGACCTGTTTGAAGTCAACGAAGCCTTTTCCGTGGTTGCAGCCAAGTTCATGAGGGACCTGAAACTGGATCCCGAAAAAGTGAACGTCAACGGCGGCGCCATGGCGCTGGGTCATCCAATCGGTGCGACAGGGTCAATCCTGATAGGCACGGCACTGGATGAACTTGAGCGACGCGATCTGAACACAGCGCTAATCACAATGTGTACAGGCGGCGGTATGGCACCGGCCATCATCATCGAACGAGTGTAAATAGGTCCGGGGTCGAAGGAAAACCGGAAGAAAACCGGGGTCGGGGTAAAGTGCCGGAGTGATTACTCCGGCACTTTACCCCGACCCCGGTTTTTCGACCCCGGTTTTCGCGCTCAAGGAACGTACTAGGATTAAACGCACCAGAATTAAACACATTGCGGAAAACAGTCAGGTATGATTTTATCCGTGGTTCAAATTTACTAACACCGGCAAACCGAGGTGGCACATGATTACACATGATAAGCTCTACATTAACGGCCAATGGGTCGCACCCAACAGCAAAGACACAATAAAAGTAATAGACCCTTCCACAGAAGAAATCTGTGGTGAAGTACCCAGCGGAAACGACGATGACGTCAACGCTGCCATCGCGGCCGCAAAAGAAGCCTTCAAGACCTGGGGACAAAGTTCAGCCGCAGATCGTTCAGCACTCATCAAAAAACTTGCTGAAAAAGTTACTGCAAACATGGCCAAGATCGGTGAGCTCTGCGCACTCGAACTGGGTACTCCCCTGCAAACCAGTATCGCCGTACACGGCGGGATGGGTGTTGGTGTCGTGAGTTCCTATGTTGACGTTCCGTTCGAGATGGAGAAAGAAGAACAACTGGGTAACTCCGTGATCGTCAAGGAACCTATAGGCGTTTGCTCGTTCATCACACCCTGGAACTTTCCGCTTCACCAGATTGTTGCCAAGGTAATGCCTGCACTGGCTGCCGGCTGCACAATGGTACTAAAGCCCAGTTCCGACACTCCCCTAACGGCTTACTACTTTGCACAATTAATGGACGAGTGCGGATTCCCAGCAGGTGTATTTAATCTTGTTACAGGCCCTGGCCGCACCATCGGCGAGACAATGTGTACTCACCCTGATGTCGACATGGTTTCATTGACTGGTTCTACAGAAGCAGGCCAAAGAGTAGGACAACTGGCAGCTCAAACGGTGAAACGCGTTGGCCTTGAACTCGGCGGCAAGTCAGCATCGATCATACTCGACGATGCCGATGTCGCTAAAGCTGCCGGTGCTGCCGGCGGTGGTATCTGCCTGAATAGCGGCCAGGTATGCGCAGCGCTTTCAAGACTCATTGTTCCGCGCGCCATGCAAGATGTAGCAGTTGCAGCGGCTAAAGCAGCAGTCGAAGCGGCGAAAGTCGGCGGCGCCTTTGAAGAAGGCGTCACCATGGGCCCGGTCGCCTCCAAAGCTCAGCTCGATACCGTCACGGGTTACATCCAGCAAGGTATTGACGAAGGCGCCACATTGGTCACAGGTGGAACAACACCTCCTGAAGGCCGTAACACAGGTTACTTTGTCCAGCCAACGGTGTTCTCTGATGTTAGAAACGATATGGTCATCGCCCAGGAAGAGATCTTCGGCCCGGTGCTGGCTATCCTTCCTTACGACACTGAGCAAGAAGCCATCGACATCGCCAACGACAGCGTTTTTGGTCTAGCTGGTGCTGTGTGGTCTGGTGACGCCGATCGCGCGAAACGCGTTGCGAAACAAGTCCGAACTGGCCAGGTGTCAGTTAACGGTGGCGGTTTTAACGTCAACGCACCATTCGGTGGTTACAAGCAATCAGGCAATGGGCGGGAGCTTGGCCCTCACGCATTGGCTGAGTTCGTAGAAATAAAATCAATGCAAATGTAACGTCAGACACTGGTAATAACAAAAGGCCCTGTTTACAGGGCCTTTTTGTTAAAGGAGCAAAAACAGAAATGAACCAGCAACCCCTTACTGGCATTACCGTCTTGGACTTTGGCCAGGTTTACAACGGGCCCTATTGCGGGTTTCTGCTTGCGCAGGCCGGTGCCAGGGTGATTAAAGTTGAATCTCTGATTGGGGAAACGCTGCGCGCTCGCGGCCGGGCAACCTCTGCCACCTATCCATTCTCTAGCCTGAATGCCAATAAAGAATGCATTACACTAAACATCAAGACAACAGAAGCACAGGACATCATTAAAGAGTTGGTAACAAAAGCAGACGTCCTTCTGCAGAATTTTGCGCCTGGCACCATGGAGAAGTATGGACTGGGGTCTGAACACCTGCGAGCGCTTAACCCACAACTGGTTTACGCGATGGGCACCGGCTACGGCTCAATGGAAGGGCCTTACAAAGATTACCTGGGGATGGACATTACCCTGCAAGCCATGTCGGGTGCCATGAGTAGCACTGGAGAAGAGGGCGGGCCACCGCTTAAAACGCCAGCGGCGTTTGTTGATTTCCTCGCTGGCGTCCACTTATACAGCGGCATCGTCACTGCCTTGTATTCAAGAGAACAAACAGGTGTTGGCGCGACGGTCGATATCTCCATGCAGGACTGCGTCTTCCCTACCCTGTCTACCGTCATCGGCTCTTACTACAGTGTCGGGCATGAACTACCCAGGGCGGGCAGCAGACATCCCTCCAAAGCGATTGCACCCTACAATGTTTACCGAGCTTTGGATGGTCACGTTGCCATCATCTGTATACGGGAAGGACACTGGCTAAAAATGTGCAATGCCATGGGTCAACCAGATCTGGCAGTAGACGAGCGTTTCGTTGACATGACATCGCGCAGCGAAAATATCGACGAAGTTGATCGCATCGTTAATACATGGACAGGTCAACACACACGGGAAGATATTTTCAGGATAACCCAGGAAAACGGCGTGATCTGCGCCCCCGTCCAGACCATCCCGGAATCACTTGAAGACAAGCACATGTTGGCTCGGGGATCCTTACTAAAACGTAACAACCCGGATATCGGAGAAATCTCTCAATTCCAGACACCGATCCGTTTCAAGGATATCGCTCCACCAGAGATTCATGATGTGCATGACCTTAGCCAGGATACAAACCAGGTACTGACTGAGATGCTCAGTCTGACCGACGCAGACCTTGAAGTACTTCGATCCAAGAAAGTTATTACCTAACCCCTCAATTAAAGGCGTTGTCGCAATCTCGCTTCGGCGGCCTGGGTGACATATGGCAACATCATTGAGATAGCATTCCTTACATATTCCTGCTTGAAATCATGTAAGGCGACATAGCCTTTCATCCACATCAGGACCGTTGACCAACCCGTAGAAGAAAGCGATCGGGCCAGAAATTTTCTGTCTGTTTCTGCTCGAAGCTCGCCGCAATCTGCCATTTCAGCAAGCTCTTCCCCGTTGAACGATAGCGACGTCCCAATCATCATCTGCACTATCGGGTCATGGGCATCTGCACTGAACAACATCTTGCCCATGGCTTCTGCATACTTAGGCGTTTCTACAATCTGCTCAGCGACCGCATCGACGCGTGCTAGAAAACGACTGAGGCCAGACGTCCCAGACTCAACAACCACCGCGTTGATATCTGCCAGCAGGTCTTCGAGCGCCGCCAGTATCAGTGTGTCCTTGCTCTGATAAAGGTTGTAGAGGGTAGAGGTCGATACATCCGCAATCAAAGAAAGCTCGCGCATGTTCAGGCCTTCATATCCGAACTGGGACAACTGATCTCTGGTGCTAAGCAGAATGCGTTCCCGCCTTTGTTGTTGCACTGCAGTCAGGCTTTTCACTTTCAAATGCTCCTGCCAAGTTCATTACCCGCGTGAATGGCGGTCATGATGCTGTTCTTGCCACGGACGTCACCGACCATGTGCGCAGGCGGTCCATTTCCCTGAAGTGACTGCCAGAGCTCTCTGTTAGGCTCATTGAAGCCAACAAACACGACCGTTCTCGCTGGAATCTTACGGCTTCGTTCTGTAAACAAGACCCCTATTTCAACTTCGCTCTTACTAATACCAAGCACGTGATGCGAACCCACGAAATCAAAGTCACCAGAATATAGCCGCTCCCTTGCAGCGCCCGCAGTCACAGGCGGATAGTTCAACCTGGCACCTACTGAGTCATTTCTGGACACCATGGTGACGTGCACGCCTTTCTGCAACAAAATATCAACAATCGAGATAGCTTCAAATGTCCCCGTATCGTCATACACCAACGCTGGCCCCTCGATGTGCGTAATATTCCCAAACCCGAGCAGGTCCCACGATGAATAGACATGCGGCAGGTCAAACCCCGGTATTTCACTGGCGGGGGTTGCCTGTTGCATACCGTCCGTGCGCGGTGTTGTTCCCGTCGCCAGGACAACTTCGTCTGGCGCGATCTGAGAAACCAGCTCTTCGTCGACATAAGAATTCAAATGAACATCAACTCCCAGCGTCTCCAGTTCCTCTTCCAACCAATCTACGATGGTGCCAATGTCACCGCGTTTAGGCGCGGACCTGGCCATGACAACCTGGCCACCAAGCGTTTTCATTGCTTCGTGAAGCTCAACCTGATGACCACGCAACGCGGCAGTTCTCGCAAACTCCATGCCTGCGGGGCCACCGCCTACGACCAGAATTTTCTTAGGCTGACTGACTCTGTCCTGAGGCTCAAACGTCAGTATCTGTTCCTTTCCTGCAGAAGAGTTTACAACGCAGCCCAACCGGCCGCCTGACATTAACTGACCGACACATCCCATATTAGTCCCGATGCAGGGACGTATTGTGTTCTCCTCGCGGTTACGAGCCTTGTTAACAAGGTTTGGGTCTGCAATCAGGGCACGAACCATGGAAACCATATCGGCCTCACCACTCGCGACAATGGCGCTAGCGTGATCAAGCGTCATGATGCGACCAGTAACCATGGTAGGTTTGGTGATGAAAGGTTTAATCACGCTATTGGCCTGCATCTCAACCCCAAGGGGTTCGTCAGATGGCGCAATCAGTTTGTGAAATCGCCAGTAGGCACCCATATGCAGGGAAATATAATCCGCGACAGGATCAACCGCCCGGGCAATATCTGCATTAACCTCTGCCGTAAGGCCACCCGGGACGTAATCCTCGTTAGGCAAACGCACTCCGACAACAACCGAATGGCCAACTTCGGCTCGAACCGCCTCGATCACTTCAAACATGAACCGCATTCTATTCTCAAGACTGCCCCCATATTCGTCCGTTCTCTTATTCAGCGCAGGCGAGAGAAACTCGTGTATCAGATAACCACTGGAAGCATGAATATCAATGCCATCAAGGCCGCAGTCCCTGACTCTAGCCGCAGCCAGGGCAAACGATCCAACGACATCGTCAATCATGGCCTTGGTCATCTCAACCGGCATGACTCCAGCCATGGGATTAGGCACAGCACTCGCTGACCAATTTTCAGGCATGCCCTGCATGCCCGCGCCCGGATGATAAAGCTGAATAAAAAGCTTCATTCCATGAGGTCTGATCCTGTCTGCGATCTCTGTCAGAAACGGTTTACAGGCATCCGTATGTAACGGAATTCCCTGCGGTGCACTCTTATGGATGCCGGTCGCCTGAATAGTCGACATCGCAACACCACCTTTCGCCCGCGCTTCGTGGTAAGAGATCAGATCTTCTCCAGCCAGCCCCGTGCCATGTGGAGAGCGAACGATTCGGTTCTTTAGCCTGGTGGGCCCGATTGTTAACGGCTCAAATAAGTTGTCGTATAGCGCCATGACCAATACCCAGTTCAAATGAACAACTTTTATAACACGTTCCATTTTTTTTGGACAGGATCTGAGGATAGAAATAAAGGGGCCGAATGCACTGTTGGTGGACTTTGCAGCGCTCCTTGCACGGGCGTTGATATATTGCCTTGATAAAGGCAATGGCCGTCGGTGTTGCCCTTCCTGACCAGGATCAAAGAACCCTTCCCAACGCGGCGAAACTTATCCATCGAAGCATAACAAAGACCCTTATTGCCCGCGTAGATCTCACAGACGCTTGCACCATGGCGGCTTTCCTTAAACGACCTGAATTGACATTAGGTCGCCTTAAGGCTTCAGTTGAGCTTCACGGTCTTATCGCCCTAGGTGCGAAAGTCATGCCAGATATGCTGTTATCGGCTGACCAGGTTTTGGCAGGATCTTTCAATCGTGCGTTTTAAGCCTCCCAGATGAAGGTTCGAGGGTGTGCTTGTCGCACTGCCCCACCAGAGAACGGCACGGTTCTCCCAATCGGGGTGTTTTTCAAGCACCGCCCGATAAAGATTGAGGGCGGATGCAAGCTTATCGGGATAAAAACAGTGACATTCGATCACCGGAGCAAGGCCCGCGGCCACACACTGTCTGATCTTGGCGTTGAGTCTAACGACCTCGTAATCCAGGCGTTCAATGTCCTTGATATCGGTGGGTTCCATCAGTTGAAGTGGAAACTCTGATTGGCCACTGGATACTAGGGAAACAAACATCAGTAAACTAAACAAAACGACCTTCATTGATTCCTCTCTGCGCTTATATCAATCCGTTAATCGTCTTCAGACTGCGATGACCTAACAAACGATCATCAGCAGTCACTAATCTTGCTTTCTGGTTCAGTGCGGTGGCAGATATTAATCTGTCTACCGGGTCTCCTGAAAAACCCTTCAGGCTTGCTGCCGCTAGCGCGACCTTGCCATCCGCTGGTAGTTCGACAAATCCGCTATTAAGCAGCGACACTCGCCATTCAGCCAGTGACCCGGCAAATCGGAGTCGTCCATGTTCGATTAACATTCCAATTTCCCAAAAAGAAACAGCGGCGATGGCGACCTCTTCTTTTTGATGCGATTGCTCAATCATCCGACGCGCCTTTTTACCAAGACGCTCGGAACCCTGGTCCAACCAGACCAGCACGTGGGTATCTAACAAGATCATCAACTGCCTAAACATCTTCCTGCCGATCCGAAACGCAGCGTGTCTTTAGTCTCCATCCACATCCACATTCACATCCACATCCACATCCACATCCCAATCGTCATTGACGGGTTCAACCAGTTCATCCATTAACTGCCACATTCCCCTGTGTAGACCGTAGACCTCACGCGGTTTGCTTTTAATTGGAACAAGCTTAGAAACAGGTTTGCCATTCTTTGTGACGATAATCTCTTCGCCCGATTGCGCCACATCATCCATCAGACTGAGGCACTTGGCTTTAAATTCAGAAGCTTTAATTGTTTTCATTATTGCTTATCATATGACCATAGTCATGACCATAGTACTTAAATTTAGAAGCGATACAAAGCCTTTTTCCCGTGTAAGCTGTCAGTCATCATTAATGCGAGAGATAAAAATGCCTCTGGAAAACAAACTACTGTTGGAGAACAAGGTCGCAATCGTCGTGGGCGGCGGACAGACACCCGGTGAAACGATAGGAAATGGACGGGCAACCGCAATTTTGTTCGCCCGGGAAGGCGCAAAGGTGGCCGTCGCAGACAGACTTCTATCGTCCGCAGAAGAAACGGTTAAACTGATTGTCGCCGAAGGTTTCGAGGCATTTGCCTACGAACTAGATGTCCGCGATGAAGAAGGAATCAGGAATCTCGTCAGTACCGTCTTACAACAGTGGGGCAGAATCGACATCCTGCACAACAACGTCGGCGTCAGCATCGCCGGTCAGGATGCTAGCGTTGAAAAAATAACCGCAGAAGGTTTCGATAACATGGTCGCTATCAACCTACGTTCGATGGTCCTCACCAGCAAACACGTGCTACCTCATATGAGAGAAGCTGGCGCCGGCGTCATCATTAACATCTCGTCTCTGGCAGCAATTAAGCCTTTTCCCTTAATTGGCTACAAAACCACCAAGGCAGCTGTCATAGCACTCACGGAACAGCTTGCCGCCAGCAACGCCAGATACGGCATTCGAGCCAACGTCATTCTTCCGGGGTTGATGAATACACCCATGGCGGTCGAAGGCAGGGTTCGATCTGGCAAACCAAGGGATGAAGTCATCGCAGAGCGCGACCGGCTAGTGCCACTCGGCAGAAAAATGGGCAGCGCCTGGGACGTCGCTCACGCCGCGGCGTTCCTTGCCTCAGACAAGGCTGGTTATATTACCGGCGTATCTCTGCCGGTTGACGGCGGCTTGTCGATTGTCTAATTGAAGAAAGGCCTGTCAATACCCATTCTCAACTGATCTTTACAGGTTGATTCGATTCGCGCTCAGGATTCATCGGCAGCAAACAACACCCGAACCTCGGTGATTTGCGGCACGACCTCCATAGCACTGCGCTTAAGTTTATCTGCTATCTCGCGCGCCGCAGCCGGTGAACTTGCGAGCGTAAACGGCAACCAGACCTCCAGCTTGATAGACCCGTTGAGGTAGTGAAGATTGGTTCTCAGGATATTCTGTGCTGGCGAATATTCCTTCCAGCAATGCTCCAGGAGCAGCAACAACTCACCTCTATTTGGCAAGGTATCATCAAACACATCATTTTCTGCATCCACGTGGACGACGACGTCACTGATCTCAGGGAACTGTTCTGTCAGACCAAACCTCACCTGCTCTGCAATCTGATGACCTTCGGAAACTGTAATCATAGCGTCAACAGCAATATGTACATCAACCAAAACGCTCGCACCCATCCGGCGCGTCCTTAAGGCATGAAGCCCCTTAACACCGTGTGTCTTGCCAACGGTATCTTCAAGGTCGTCGAGATAAGTTCGATCCATTCCTTTGTCGACCAGTTCCTGCACACTGGGCGCACCCAGATCCCATGCGACCTTAGCAATAATGACGGCGACACCAATCGCCGCTAGCGCATCCAGCTCTGGCAATCCCAACATCACCCCGGCGATACCCACGAACACCATCACTGATGAAATCGCATCGGTTCTGCTATGCCACGCGTTAGCTTCCAGAATAGGAGATTGATGCAATTTGGCCACTTTCATCGTGTAATGATAGATGTACTCTTTACTAAGGCCCGACAGCATCACGACCAACAGGGCAACCCACCCGGGCGTCACTTCTTGGCCCGGCTCGGACAAAATATTCACGGCGTTATTGACGATGCCAATCGAAACAAGCAGTAATGCGAGCGCCAGCAAGACGGTGGTGATCGTTTCGATCCGAGCATGCCCATAGGGATGATCCTCATCAGCTATTTTATTACCTTGCCTGACCGCCACCAGCACCATGCCGTCCGTCACAAGGTCGGATATCGAATGAATCCCATCAGCGACCAGCGCCTGTGAATTTTCCACGACGCCAAGAAATATCTTAAGTATTCCCAACACAAGGTCTACAGCCGCGCCTACAAGCGTTACGTCTGTCAGCGCCTTTAGTCTGGTGTCTTCCATTGGATCCGTTCTCGTCAACTAACAGTGATAAAAAAATCGGTTAAAAACTCGGGCGTACGGAAAACGGTGTCAGTTGCAGCTCGTGCGTCCAACAGGACCTGTCCTGCGTGTGCAAATAGTAAAATGCATCAGCAATTGCAGCCGGATTGATCATCATTTCAGGCTTCGTCTGGGCTATTGGTAATGCGCGAGTTCCTGGCGAATCAATCAATCCATCCACCACGACATTAGCCACGTGAACGCCGAACTCTGAATACTCCTCCGTTAATACCTGCGCCAACGTGCGCATCATAACTCTTGGGTAGTAAAGCGACTCACCGGTATGTCGCTTCCTGCCCCTCAGCGAGGCGGCATTGTTGGTGATCAGAAAAGAGCCCTGGCCGCGTTTCCTCATTGCCGGTAATATTTCCTTCGCCACCAGAAATGGACCACGGCTCGCAATGTTTTGCGCGGTTTCAAAAAGCTCGACCGGCATGTGTTCAAGCAGCTCCATTTCTGGGGGAAGGTCTCTACCCTCAAGATATCCTGCATTTAACACGACAACTTCCGGGTCACCTACTTTTTGCCTGACTACCTTGAAGGCAGTCGAAATCGAATCATCGGACTCCAGGTCCAGCTCCACTGTCGTGCAATCAAACCCCTCTGATTCTATCGCCGCCTCCAGCGCCGAAGCATTAGGCTTGCTTCTCGTGGTCAGCACGACATGAAATCCCTCGCGCGCAAATTTCAGCGCGATCGCGCCCCCTACTCCCCATCGTGCCGACAGCGGCAGTTCATCGTCAGGGATGTTCCCACCATGTGCCATTCGAGTATTGCGACCGTCAGACTGCCACTTGGATGTCGCACCAATCAACATTGCTACAGGTTTTGTCATCGTTCACCTCTTATAGGAATGCTACTCGTAATATTTACAAGTGTCATTCAAGGAGCGCTAAAACATCACCAGATTACCCTCGGGGGATGACCCATATTGGTGTTGTTATGCCATCAAGCCTGACGCTTGTTGCGGTCAGGCAACCTAGTGATTCTGAACGGATTAAAACGCACCTGGGCTGATAAGGCTGATGGCGTCACTAACGGGTAAAGTCAGGTAATGAATGTTGACCGCGCTTTCGCCGGAATAGCAGATCCTCCGAACTGTAATTCGACCATCTGAGCATAGATTGCATTGCGGGTCACAAGCTCACTATGCCTGCCTACATCAAGAATCCTGCCGGCATCCAGGACAACGATTTTGTCAGCCTGAAGCACTGTTGCAAGTCGGTGAGCAATGACCAGCGTGGTTCTGTTCTTTTGCAAGGTATCTAACGCGGATTGGACCAGCCGCTCACTTTCCGCATCCAGGGCGCTGGTGGCTTCATCCAAGAGCAAAATAGATGGATCCGCAAGAATTGCACGAGCAATCGCAACTCGCTGTTTCTGACCGCCGGACAACCTGGCACCTTTTTCCCCCAGATAGGTTTTATAACCTTCCGGGAGTTCACTAATAAAGCCATGAGCCGACGCTGCCGTAGCGGCTTCGATCACCTGCGTATCTGTCGCGTCGGGACGACCGAAGCGAATGTTCTCTGCCGCGCTATCGCCAAAAATCACACAATCCTGAGGAACCATCGCCATAACAGACCTGACGTCCTTAGGATCAGCAAGATTTATGTCTACACCATCAATGCAAATTCGCCCGGACTGCGGGTCATAAAACCTAAGTAACAATTGAAATATTGTGCTTTTTCCCGCTCCTGACGGCCCGACAAATGCGACGTGTTCACCTGGACCGATATCAAGCGAGAAATCCCTGATAGCAAACTCGTTTTTCCTGGACGGATATCCGAAGTCTACCTGCTCAAAAATGACGCCGCCTTTACACGGTTTAGGTAACTCAACAGGGTTTACAGGGGTCCGAATATTCGATTCCATCTGCAATAGCTCGGTCAATCGCTCCATCGCTCCGGCGGCTCGCTGCACCTCGCCCCAAACCTCACTTAACGACCCTGCGGCAACACCAACAAACATGGCATACAAAACAAACTGACCGAGTTCACCACCGGATATTGTTCCCTGCAAAACTTCTTTCGCGCCAAGCCAAAGCACGAAGATCAATGCGCCAAACACGCTGGCGGTCGCAACGGTCGTTAACAGCGCCCGCACCTTTATTCTCCGGACCGCTGTTAGAAAGCTTTCCTGAATAGCGCCCGAGAATCGCTCTATCTCAAGACCTTCGGCTGTGAACGACTGCACTGTTTCCGCATTACCGAGTATTTCCGTCGCCTGGCCGCTGGCATCCGCAATTCTGTCCTGAGTATCGCGCGAAAGCCTTCGTAACCAGCGCCCAAGCCCAAGAATTGGCAATACAATCAAAGGGAAGATCAGCAGAAGAATCGCCATTAACTTAATATTGGTGTACCCCAGCAGCGCCAGGCCACCGACAAACTGAATCGATGACCGCAGAACTATTGAAATACTAACGCCCGATACGGACTGGATGAGCGTCGTATCAGCTGTCAAGCGGGACAGGACTTCTCCGATCTTTGTCGTTTCAAAGAATGTGGGATCCATGTAGATCACATGCGCAAAGACCTTGCTTCGCAGGTCAGCGACGACTCTTTCGCCCAGCCAGTTAACGAAGTAGGCTCGCGCGGCACCAAAAGAACCAATGACCAGAGCGAATACCAGCAGGATGAAAAAATAGCGGTCTACATTCGCGGCATCTTCAACAGAAAAGCCATGGTCAATAACATTACGGACAGCCATAGGCATCGCCAGCAGCGCTGCTGAGGAGATGAGCAGCGCTAATATAGCAATCGCTAAAACGCCCTTGTAAGGCGCAATAAACGGCACCAACGATCTCAATGGCTGTAAGGACTTACCTTTTTCCCGATTTTCCGGGGCAACTTCACTCATAGTAGTTTCAGGGAGAATGCTAGATTTCTGGAGGGCGAAGCTTACCTGAAGCAAAGGGCTGCGTAGAGCTATTACTGCTAATGGCTTATGAATACCTTCCTAACGCCGACCAGAAAACTCATTTCGCTATACCTTTGTGGGCTACTTGCCCATTAACCTGTCAGAGATAATGCGCTGCATGATTTCTGACGTACCTTCAAATATTTTAGTCAACCGTGCATCCCGCCAGTAGCGTTCAACCGGATAGTGCGTGGTGTAGCCCGCTCCGCCCATAATCTGAAGACAGTCAGACGTGACCCGCTCAGACATCTCAGCTGCAAAATACTTCGCCATGGCTGCTTCCTTGTCGCAACGTCGGCCAGAATCAATTTCATTACAAACGTAGTACATCAACTGTCTTGCGGCTTCAATTTCGGTTGCAGCAGTCGCGACCTTAAAGCGGATAGCCTGAAACTTACCGATGGGCTGCCCGAACTGCTCCCGTTCATTAGCGTAGTCGATAGCGACATTCATGGCACCCTGGGCGGCACCGATGGACCGTGCTGCCGTATGTGCTCGCGCCACCTCCAAACCCTGCTGGATACCCACGAAACCACCCTCCATACCCTTTGCCCCACCCGCTTCCAGCGGCGAATCAATGGCGGGAACGCGGACGTTATCGAAATGGAGTTCCCAGGTCTTCCAGCCGTGGTAACCAATTTTTGGTATCGGACTACCCTGGACGCCTTCGGGCAGTTGCCCACGCGGCTTCTCGACAGTGATACTTTGCATCCCGGCCTGACGACTTTCACCATCAGAATCTACCCGGCAGACCACACTGATAAAGTCGGCGCGATCAGCGAAGGTACACCAATATTTACTCCCGGTAATGACCCAGTCATCACCCTCTCGAACTGCACGGCAACTGACCGCCGCCATATCCGAACCTGCACCGGGTTCACTCATCGCGAATGCGCCCAGATAATCACCCGCCGCCATGCGGGCAACTTTTTCTTTCCGCTCGGGACCGAACCCAGGAACAGACCGATAGAAACTATTGCCCCGAGCGATGATACTGGCAACGCTCATCCAGCCTCTGGCGAGCTCTTCTGCCACCAGACAATACTCGAACACGCCAAGACCTAAGCCACCATGCTCCTGTGGAATCAGGATGCCAAAATACCCGAGCTCTCCCATTTTGTTGATCAACTCTCTGGGCATTTCGCCTTTTTCTGGATCAAGCGCATTCGCAAGCGGCAGAACTTCACGGGTTGTAAACTCCCTGGCGGTAGCTTGTATCAGCTTGCGTTCTTCCGTCATATATCCCTGAGTGCTGCTCATTTTTTTCTCGACAGGTTAAATTCATCAAGGATCTCATCAGTGTGCTCGCCCAGCAAAGGCGGCCTCTGGTAGAAACCTGTTTTGGTTTTCGTGTACTTGATTGGCGATCCCACGATGGATACCTCCGGATTGTCGCCAGGTAACTGGAAACGGGTAATCATTTCCCGAATCGCTACGTGCGGGTCCTTATAGATATCACTGGCGGTGTTTACCGGACCACAGGGCACCAGACCGCCCAGCGCAGCAACTATCTCAGCTTTACTGACAGATGATGTCCATGCGGATATTTGTGCTTCAACGAACACCTGATTCGTTTTTCGCTTATACACATTCTTTGAACGCTCATCGTCGATAAGGTCTGGGCGGGTCATCGCCGCACACAAAATGTTCCAATGTTTTGAGCTCAACGCAGCGATCGCTACCGCACCATCGCTGGCGGGAAATATCCCAAAAGGCATAAGGTTTGGATGATGCTGACCCCGGGGCTCAAGCTCTTTTTCACCATAACTATAGTTTGCGATCACGGTCTCGGAAAACAGCAACATCGCATCGTACATAGCAACATCAAGAAACTGCCCCTCACCGGTCTCCCTGGCATTAAGAATCGCGGCAACGACACCCAACGCCATCAATGTACCCGGGTAAATATCACCGGCACTGACCCCACCAGGATACCCACCGGCACCATCTTTGGGGCCAGTGATACTGGCATGACCGCTCATGGATTGTGCGACAACATCATAGGCTGGCCATGACACGTAAGGACTTTCACCCGTCCTTGGATCGCCAAAACCTCGCACGCAGCCGTAGACAATAGCGCCGTTACGTTTACGTATATCGTCATAACCAGTACCCAGCTTATCCATGACGCCCGCCCGCATATTCTCAACAACGGCGTCAGCCTGTTCACACATCGACAGCAAAATTTCCTTATCGACAGGATTTTTCAGGTCCAGAACAATACTTCGCTTGTTTCGGTTAATTGATGCGAAGTAGCCTCCGAAGTCGACACCCGCAGGCTCATCTGAGCCCGGGTTGGCGTAATCAGGCGGGATTGGCGGAACGGTTCGCGACCAGTCTCCGGCAGGGGGTTCAACCTTAATGACATTGGCACCCAGATCCGCCAAAAGAGCAGTCCCAAAGGGACCTGACAACGCCATGGTGCAGTCAATAATAGTCAAATGATTAAGCGGCCCTGTTCGATCCGACATCAGGCTTCTCCCTCGCCCCGTTTCTTGATCAGCACCCGTCGCTCGCCCTCAAACACCACTGCTTTCTCCTGATTCAGACCCCAGTGTTTAAACGTCACCACGCCACCCTCTCCGGTATCTTCCTTAGCCAACACCTGAGTATAGGCATAGACAGTATCGCCGTGAAACACGGGCTTTTTAAATTTCAGATTGTTCAGCCCCAACTCCTTGATTGCATTTTCTGCGGTATCCTGTGTCGCCAAACCAATCACCATCGAGGCTGTAATAAAACCAAAAACCAACCGCTGGCCATAGGGCGATTTGCTCATAGAATCTTCATTCCAGTGACCCTGGGCTGTATTCATGACGAGTTTGGTGAGCAACTGATTCTCAACTTCATCGATTGTTGTGCCTCTTGCATGACGTATTTTTTGACCGACCTCAAAGTCTTCAAAATAATTGTTAGCGCTGGTAAGGGCCATCATGCCTGCTCCTCTTAGCGACAAGGTTGGTTCTTTGGTACTTCACGACGACGTCTCCCGACTGGTTTTTGGCACAGGTACTCCAGGTGACAATGCCCGTGTCAGGCCTTGAGGCTGATTCCCTTTTGTCGATGACTTCACTCACACAAGTTATGGTGTCGTTGGGGTATACATACGCCCCGAACTCAACCCCGTTAACGCCTAGAAAAGGCCCTCCCACTTCAGATAGGTCCTCAACCGACAACCCAATCACCGTCGCAAGCACCAGCATCGGATCAACCACCATATCCCTGTGGCCTTCGGATTTAGCATATTCGGCATTGACGTAAAGCGGGCAGTATCGAAGCGCGATCGAGGAGAACAACATCGCATCACCTGCAGTCAACGTCCGCCCCCAGTGATGCTCAAACACCTGGTCCACTTCAAAGTCTTCGAACTGATTACCCCTTTCCCAGAGGGGAAATGTACTAAAATCAGGCTCGCTCATCGATTTCTCCTGTTGTCCTAATGACCCACATCATGTCAGGCCCTGACCTCTGAGAAAAGCCGTGATAGAGTGTCAGACAACCTACATTAGCCCTAAAAAAATGAATATAGACCTGCTCTCACCTAAAAGTTTCAAAGGCGGTCACCCGCATGACCAATATGACTGGCTTCGGGAACATGACCCTGTCTTTTGGCATGAGGAACCCGAAGGACCGGGCTTTTGGGCTGTGACCACACACAAAGATGTCTACGACATTGGCAGGAACGCTGCGGCGTTTTCTTCTGAGCCGACCATCATGATCCAGGACCCCGACCCCAAACAGGCGAACTTTTCTGGCGACGCGAAGATGCTGCTGATGATGGATCCACCCGAGCACACTACCTATAGAAAGCTCATCAGCCGCGAATTCACCCAAGGCCCTGCTAAACACTACACCGCCCGCATTGAAGAACTCGCAACCAGGATCCTTGATGCGGTGATTGAAAAAGGCGAATGCGATTTCGTCTCTGAGATCGCCGGTGAAATGCCAAGTTTCGTGATTGCCGATCTAATGGGATTACCGCTGAACGATGGCCGCGAGCTTTATAAACTGACTGAGGTGATTCATTCCGCGCCCGAGTCGCTTCCAGAGGGAGCGATTGCGGGTGCCGTCTTAAAAATGTTCGAGTATGGTCAGGGCGTTATCAATGACAAACGCGCCAACCCAGGCGAGGACCTTGCCAGCAAGTTACTGGCCGCTGAAATGGATGGCCAAAAACTAACGGACGCTGAGTTTCTGCTGTTCTTTATGCTGCTGATTGATGCCGGCGGAGACACGACCCGTAACCTGGTTGCGACGGGCATGTATGAACTGCTGAAGAATCCCGAGCAACTTGCGTTGTTACAGTCGGATGTAGACAAACACCTGCCAGGCGCAAGAGACGAACTACTTCGCTTC
>Ga0206130_10001015_pt1 | contig 43020 bp, 56 predicted proteins | sample Helgoland_Spring_9_FD_148637 | JGI IMG/M metagenome (GOLD analysis project Ga0206130, IMG submission 148637) | Pelagic subsurface seawater microbial communities from Kabeltonne, Helgoland, North Sea - Helgoland_Spring_Bloom_20160512_1 | ecosystem: Environmental > Aquatic > Marine > Epipelagic ...
CAAAAGTCCTCAGATGAAATCTGATATTTTAATGGCCTGAAATCTACGGAATAATCGCCACTAAATGGCTGCTGTCTGTGTGATGGAGATTTGATGGTGCACCGAAAGGGATTCGAACCCCTGACCCCCTGATTCGTAGTCAGGTACTCTATCCAGCTGAGCTATCGGTGCACTGAGCGCGGAAATAGCGGCAGGCGCACGCGGATGCAAGGGTAATATTGCGAATAGTTCAGTTGTTTTCTTTTGGCAGGCGAATGGAAAAGATCGTGCCCAGCGCATCGGTTTTTTCGAGCATCAAACTGCCGCCATGCCCTCGGACCAATTCCGCACTGATCGCCAGTCCCAAACCGGAGCCGCCCTTGGTGGTTCCACCTTGAAATGCGGTGAATAGATTTTCTTGCGCACGCTTTGGCAGGCCAGGGCCATCATCTTCAACCATGACCCACCAATGGGTGAGGTCTTCTCCCACCGAAACCGTGATCACACCGCCACGATGCGCAGATTGCAAAGCTTGGCGGGCATTTCGGCAGAGGTTGGAGACCACGCGGTACAGTTGCTCGGGATCAGCCTGCAATTCCAGGTCCGCGGTCACCACCATGTCGTAGGCGATCTCCCCTTCACTGGCTAAGTTCTCCCCCTCGAGCACATCTTCAATAAGGCCGGCCACCTTCACCATTTCAAGTGTCGGCGCAGGCTCTTCAGCGCGACCATAGACCAGAGTGGTTTCGCAAAGATTGACCGCCCGAGAGATAGAACGCACCAGCTTTGGCGCCAAACGCGCCACTATGGGATCTTCGCTGGCCTCTATCCGGTTGGTAAACAATTGCGCCGAAGTCAGGATATTACGCAGGTCATGGCTAATTTTCGCGACAGCCCCACCAAGCTGGGCCAAACGCTCCTTTTGCTTCAACGCCCCCGTCAGCTCAATCTGCATGGATTGCATCGCATCCTGTGCTTCGCGCAGCTCACGCAGGCGCGCATTGGGGGTGATGATACGGCGGGCATCTTCGGGCGCATTGGCATAGGATTGCATATGATTGACCACGCTGCGAATGGGCAGAACCAAAGCTTGCCGCACAGCCCAAAACAACAGCACAGCCGTAAAAATGGAAATCGCAGCCGAGAGCCACAACACTCGTAGTCCGTAATCCATCATCGCAATACGCAGCCCGGTGGAGGACATTGTGACCTCAATCATCACCCCAGCGCTGCGCACCGGGGCGCCCAAGACGCGAATAACATTTTCCCTTGGGTCTATGAGACACAAAATCGCGTCACGGATAAGGTCATAGGCAGACGGATCCCGCAGGTCATAGGTGGTCAAGACGGATTGGGGAAGCGGCGATGATAACATCAGTTGCCGCACCTCATCGCGCCGCAACACCACGTTGTAGACTTCAGCCGTAGCCAAGAGTTCGGCCTCCAATTCAGTGGATATCATATGCTCCGCTTCCAAGGCCAGTGAAGCGATCTGCGCCCGTTCCAGCCGGGCGTTTAAATAATCTTGCCGGAACCGCGCAACCGACGGGACAAATATCAACACCTCCGCCAGCATGACGAAGACCACTGTCAAAATAAAAAAACGCCCTGAAAGTGTGTTGAACATCTTACCCTAACTAGTGCGTTACACTATAAAGCGCTGCACGAAAGCGACCACCCGTTTAACCATAAGGCTTTCAAACAGTTTGGGCGAAAAATATGCGCCCACAACCCGTTTATTGATTTCCCCCATGGATGGATAGGGCAATACCGTGGCGGCTATGGCCGACATCTTAAGATTATTGGCAATGGCCATCGCCCAAAGTCCAATCAGCTCCCCAGCCCCAGCGCCGGCAATGGAGGCACCAACCGGCCGGCCTTTAACAATCATCACTTTGATCAATCCATTGGTTTTGCAAGTGGCAATCGCGCGATCACTGCCGGAGAAATCAAACCGAGCCACGTCAAGGCGCGCGCCAAACTTCTCGCGGGCTTGCGCCTCTGTAAGGCCCACCTGCGCCAGCTCGGGATCTGTAAAGGTCGCCCAAGGTATATGATCCACCTTCGCCTTGGCCGGCAGCCCAAACAGCATAGCGCGGGTGATGACACCCGCATGATACCCGGCAACATGAGTAAATTGCAGCCCACCGGCCACATCTCCAATGGCATATACCCGGCGGTTGCTGGTGCGCAGGCCCGGATCGACTCTAATGCCACCTCGGTGGTACTCTATTGCAGCGGCATCCAGGTTCAGCTTTTCAATATTCACCTTACGGCCCACGGCCACCAAAAGATGCGTACCTTTGAAAGTCCCGTTTGATGTTTCTACGGTGATATTACCCGCCATGCCTGAAATATTCTGGGCCAAGGCCTCCTCTACAATAGAGACACCCTCGTCACGCAGCTTTTGCAAAACAATCGCGGCCATTTCAGGATCGTCTTTACCAAAAGCTTTTTGCCCCTCAATCACTGTGACAGCACAGCCCAGACGACGGTGTGCTTGCGCCATCTCCATGCCGACGGGCCCGCCACCGATCACCAGCAAATGCGCTGGCTTGTCGCGCAGCTCAAAGATCGTTTCATTGGTATGATAGGGCACGTCGGCCAATCCCGAGATGGGCGGGACAAAAGGTCCTGACCCAGTCGCCACAACAACCCGCCGCGCCGTGATAATAGTGTCACCCGCTTGCACTTCGGTGGGAGATATAAAGCGGCCAAACTCTTGGATCACCTTTACACCCAGCCCTTCAAATCGCTCTACACTGTCATGCGGCTCAATTCTCGCCACCACGGAGCGCACGAAGTCTTTCGCCTTGGCATAGTCAGATTTGGTCACTATCGGTGATACCCCCATAGCAGCCCCCAAAGTCTGACCATAGGCCGCTGCACCCGCCGCAAGCAGAGCCTTAGAGGGCACACAGCCATAGTTCAGGCAGTCTCCCCCCATCTTATGTCCCTCCAGCAACACAACCCTTGCCCCCATCTGGACAGCACCCGCCGCAACCGACAATCCCCCAGAGCCTGCGCCAATCACCAATACGTCTGTTTTAAGAGTTTTCATGATTAAAGTCCTTTTTTGCCGCGGACAGATTTCAAAATAATGGGCAGCGCAGATAGGGCACAGAGACCCAGAATCGGCAAGATGATCTGCGGTTCCCAAAACACACTAAGATCAGGTGTCTCGCCACGTGCAAATATCTCACCCATCCCCGCCCCAATGGAGGTAAAGACCAAAGCGCCAGGGAAAATACCAAAAAAGGTAGAGATCACAAACCGGCGCACCGGAACATCTAAAAAGCTTGGCACCAAATTCGCCAGGAAAAAAGGCACGCCAGGAATAAGGCGGATCAAAAACAACATCGCCCATTGATTCTCATCAACACCATCCTTGATTTTCTTAACCAAACCCTCAGAATTTTCCAAAGAGGCTGCAAGGCGCGCTCCAAATCCCCAACGCGCCGCTAAAAATATCGTGGTCGCCCCAAGCGTGGCGCCAATCATGTTGTAAAATACGCCTGGAAATGTCGCAAATAAAAATCCACCGGTGATGGACAGAATCAATCCGCCCGGCACCGAGAAGGCTACAAACAGCATATAGGCCAGCACGAAGGTCAAAATAGCGGCTCCGTAGTTTGAATCGCGAAAGTTCAGCAGGGTTTCCCGATGCTCTCGCAGTGTTTCGAAGCTCAGATAATCGAGCGAAAAATAGTAACCGGTGATAGCCACTATCAGCAAAAGGATTAAAGCGCTATATTTCGAAAACTTCCTTAGAAGTAATGAGATTTGAACGTCCATATCAATTTCCTGTGTTATACGTCTGCTAGACATGCCAGTCTAAACACTTTCCTCCTAGCCCCTCCACGCTTGATTGATGATAATGTCAGAAATGTTTCAATGTTTTTTGCAATGAGAACCAGTTTTTCGCTAAAATATCGCATTGTCTGTTTGACTCACCCGCAATCAGGCCATAAAGGCTGGGTCCTGAAATAAATGGCTTAGCACTTGAGCTGATCCAACCCGGAGACACCGCGATGAAACGCACATTCCAACCATCGAACCTCGTTCGCAAACGCCGTCACGGCTTTCGGTCACGTATGTCGACCAAAGCAGGCCGTAAAATTCTGAATGCACGTCGCGCACGTGGTCGGAAATCATTGAGCGCATAAGGGCTCTTCAGTGATGACTGATAGTTTACACAAAAAGTCCGGTGAACCTGTTTCACCGGACTTTTTGCCGTTAGAACGGCTCACGCAGCGCAAAGACTTTTTACGCCTCGCCCATGCCCGACGCGTGCATTCCACTAGTTTTGTTTTGCAATCTCGCGATCGCAAAGATGATGCGCCTATGCGCATTGGCTTCACCTGTTCAAAAAAGGTGGGCAATGCTGTGGCACGTAACAAAGCCAAACGCCGGTTGCGTGAAATTGCGCGCTGGATTATGCCGCAAGAAGGTCAGGCGGGGCACGATTATGTTTTGATCGGCCGAGCCAATGTGACAGCCACCACCAATTTTTCCGCCATGCAGGCAGAACTTTCTACCGCTTTGCAAAAGCTGCAAACTAAGCCATGAATATCTTCGCCCATATCGTCGCTGTACCGGTGCGGGCTTACCGACTGATTTTCAGCCCATGGGTTGGCTTCAATTGCCGCTACCAACCAACCTGTTCAGCCTATGCTCTGGAAGCCTTGGAAAAGCATGGCGCCCTCAAAGGCAGCTGGCTCACGATGCGCCGTTTGGGGCGATGTCACCCTTTCGGTGGCGATGGCTATGACCCAGTTCCGGGCAAGCACAACAACTAGCTGTGTCGCGATAACTACATTTGCAATCTTCTGATCCCGCCGTCTTGATCTAATCGAGACCTCTAGCCGGAAAGCCCTCATTCGCAACATATTGATAGGGAATCTTAAAGTGACATTTTTGAATTATTGCCTCCGTTGCGCGCTTTGGCACTCGAACCTCGCAGCCTTATCAAGGCGGTGTGTAAGCCCCCTAGGCTGACCACCCACGCCGGTCATTCGGCACATTTTCACAAACCAACACCATCCATTTAAGCCATTAGGCCAGCGCTAAGGCTGTTCATATTCAAAGCAATTAGCGTGCAGGGCACAGGCGGGAGACTTGAGATTAACTCTATTAAACTGGGCTATTTATTTGCAGATTTCTCACAACGGATCGCAGACCATAGCCACCATCGGTTTTTACTCAAATTGTGCAGGCAACATTACAAACCACAGCTGCAAACCCAAAAACTGACTGCCGGCGATGCTTCACATACCCAGGGACATCGGTTTGCCACACGAGCATGAAACGCCCAGCCCATGTATATTTCTATAGAAGGCGCCGGTGCTGGCACTGGCGCTTGTAAGATGCGCCAATGCACAACAGATCAATTGCAACCCATCTGAGCCTTGGGCATAAGACTGCTATGTTAGATGATAAAACTGAAATCCACCCCTTATTTGAGGGTGCACCCAAAACCACTGAGTTCAAAAAGCTCCGCAAGCGCATTTTGCGCCAGACACGCGAAGCTATAGAGCAGTATGGGATGATTGAACCCGACGCGCGTTGGCTTGTCTGCCTGTCCGGCGGCAAGGACAGCTATACCCTACTCGCTGTGCTCCATGAGCTAAAGTGGCGTGGTCTCCTGCCTGTTGAGCTGCTAGCTTGTAATCTGGACCAAGGGCAACCCGGCTTTCCGGCAACTGTCTTGCCAGAGTTTCTTGAGCGCATGCAGGTGCCGCATCGGATTGAATATAAAGATACCTATTCCATCGTAATGGATAAAATCCCCGCCGGCCGCACCTTCTGCGCACTGTGCTCACGCTTGCGCCGGGGCAACCTATACCGGATCGCCCGCGAAGAGGGCTGCTCTGCCGTGGTACTTGGGCATCACCGAGATGACATCTTGGAAACCTTTTTCATGAATCTCTTTCACGGCGGGCGTTTGGCGACCATACCGCCGAAACTGGTCAATGAAGATAAAGACCTTTTCCTTTACAGACCCTTGGCCCATGTCACTGAGCAAGATTGCGATAATTTTGCCAAGGCGATGAACTATCCGATCATCCCCTGTGATCTTTGTGGCAGCCAAGACGGGCTGCAACGCCAACAAGTGAAGGTGATTTTGGACGGTTGGGAAGCAAGTCACCCCGGCCGGCGACAAATCCTATTCCGCGCCTTGGCCAATGCCCGCCCCTCGCATTTGTTAGATCCAAAACTGTTCGATTTCATGAGCCTGAGTTTAGCTCCAGCGGGTGCAGAAATCAATTCACCAGATTAGGCCTATCAGTACGATTTCGCCATTATCAGTCCCTCAAGATACAGGGATGAACCATGGCCGCACTGCAAAAAATAAAGAGAGAACTGCGCTCGACCCGCTTCAAATGGGCTACTGGTACTTTTTGCGGAGTTGCTCTGTCTATGTTTTTGGTGCGTGCCATTGCTGGAGCAACTTAGCCTAATCATCGCGCCAATGGTGATCCCACTGGGGTGCAGATTCTACCTCTAATGTTTGCAAAGACCCGGCAGTTCGTAAATCGCGACAGGCACTCTGCCCAAAGAGTTGAAGGGCAATGGCGGCCTGCCAGCCGATCTGGCCCGCGGTGTGGATGCAGCATTTGTCGATCAAGAGATTCAGCCATATTTTTACCAGTAATCAACCTCACCACACAGGCCACATCACCAGGATAGAAGCCCTGACCCGTTGGCAGATTCCAAAATATGGCCCGATTCCACCGCTGGAGTTTCTAGACACTATTGCAGGGTCGGGACGCTTGAACATCTCACAGACTCAATCTCATACCGCGTGCTCACCGCGCTGCGCCACCTCGAAGATACGGGCGTGGATGTCCCCCAGGGTTGCGGCGAATTCCGCGCGGCAAGACTTAGAACATCCGCAGATGGTCACCCGTATCATCTGGGCGCTGGATCAATTTGACTTGAAGGCCGACCGACAATCGATTGAGGTTTTGGAAAGCGTTGTGGTGCACAAATCCGATACCAAAGTGCACCACGCGATTGACCAACTAGCCAAGCTCGGCTGCACCATCGATTTAGATGATTTTGGCATAGTACAAATCACCATTCAATTCGCTGTCCCAGTTCAAGGTTGACCTAATGAAAATCGATGGCTCCTTCAGGAGCCTTCCACACGTGACAGCACTTACAGAGAAGTTAAGTTTTCTTTTGGGCTTTGTCCCATATTGGCCTAAAATTACACAAGTCGCACTTATGCTAACCGCATAGCACGAGGACTTTCATCCATTTGAAAGGTAAGATATTCAACTAGTTGCAATGAAAGGTAGGCCTTTTGCTGGCTGTAGATGGGATCATGCCAAAGATTTTTTGTTTCTTTTGGATCATCTTCAAGATCATAAAGCTCTCCCCAATTTTCTCCAGCGAATACCGAGAAACGCCATTTTTTGTTACGTATTGTTCGGACGCGCGCTGCTTGCTTTAAGCCCATTCTCGGGCCACCATCGTTATGTTCAATGAACACCTCATCTCGATGAGAAGATTTGCCATCCAAGGCATTGAGAAAGCTGCGCCCCTGAATTCCATTAAAAGGCTCTAGGCCGGCACGATCCAGAATACTGGCAGACACGTCTATAGTCGATGCCATTGCCTCCGTTAGTACAGCTGCACGTGATTTTGGGTCTGACCAGATCATTGGCACCCGTGTGATAGATGGGAGTTGCAATGGGCCTTTAAGTAACATGTTGAAGTCACCCAAGTAATCTCCATGATCAGAAGTGAATATGATAACTGTATTTTCGTAATGACCCGAATCTTTGAGAGATTTCACTATACGGCCAATCTGGTCATCAATCATTGTGATCATACCAGCCGTCAGCGCCATTGCCTCACGAATCTGTTGATCGTCCGCCATAAATGCACTTTGGGAGATTGGTGGCATTTCTCCTGCCTCCCAAATCTGGTTTGCGTGTTCCATTGGAGGTATGGAGTTTTCATGTGCGCCATAAGGGAGATTAACTGAGAATTCGTCTGGCCTATACATATCCCAGTACTTACCTGGCGGATTGAAAGGATGATGTGGGTCGGGAAAGGAAACAAAAGCAAAAAACGGGTCATTTTTGTCCATACGACTTTCAAGATAATCGATTGCTCTATCTGCTATCCATTTTGTTGGGTAACTCTCTTCAGGAATAGGTGTGCGGTAGGCCTGTGGGCAGGTGTAATTATGGTTGAGTTCATTTGCAGGATCATGAAGAGCTTGCCAGTTAGGAATCGTTTTGCGAAACCACTGGCCATATTGTCCTCCGCATTTATCGCCATGACTAGTTACCATATCAACGTGTTGAAACCCCTAATAAGGCACTTGGAACGCGGATACGGAATCACCATTAAAACTGGAGGGCTCTTCCATATTATAATCTGCAGCATCCGACTTCCAAGCTTCGGGGATCAATCGCTCAAGGTTATCGGTAGCCCTAATGGGTGGCAGATCTGTAAAGGGCTGCAAGTGACTTTTGCCAATGCTTGCGGTTGCATATCCACCTGCAGCCAACAGGTCGACAAAGGTATTTGCGCGTTTTTGCAAAGTACAACCATTGTGACGCAACCCGTGAACAGAAGGCATACGACCAGTCATCAAAGAAGCACGATTGGGCATACACACGGGCAATGCGACATGAAAGTCTTTAAACAAAGTACCCTCAGCAGCGATTTTGTCGATATTAGGAGTACGAACGACAGAATGGCCTGTGCAGCCAAGCCAATCAGCACGATGCTGATCAGTAATGAAAAACAGAAAGTTCGGTTTCCTAGTCATATAATACTCATTCTGGCTGTCACTCCGTAAAGCTTTAGAAGGGTTTTTAATGATATTATCTGATCAACTGCTTAGGTGTCGCGATTGGCGAGGCGAACCGCTGTTTGCCCCTTCCAGAGATGCTTTGATGGCATAACAAGCATGATGTCATCAACTGGTGTTCGTATTTCTATATCGCCGTCATGCCCAATTAAGGTGCCTGCTTTTCGGATGATCTCTCCCCCGACGAAGTTTTCAGCAAATGTGAATGTCTCTTGGGTAATAGTGACCGTCTCGCAAACAGTAAAAAGTTGCTGTACGGGGGGAGGGACATAAAGTTTTTCGAGTAATTCTAACAACCCAGGCTCTAACGTGCCCGTTGCCTCCAAAAAACGCACTGTGGATTCCTTGGCAAGAAGACCCGATGCCTCTTTCCAATGTTGGCCACACTCAATCAATAGTGCTGCTTTGGTAGAGCTCGGATCATCGAAGCCACCATAGTCGCGCATGCGCCGTCCTGCGGCATGGCCTGAGTCCCCGACTATGCGTTCTGGAACCCCTACTTTGCGAGCCAGGTCTTTGCCCTTGGCCAGCCTGCCGCTCATCATCAGAGGCGGCGCAAGGTGTTGCATAGTGTGTAGGTCCAGCAGAAGATCTATGTCATCCAGGATAGGTCGGACTTCGCGGGCGCGGCGCAACTCGACGCTATCTCGATCTCCTTTGAGAACGCCTTTGTCCCAGACGCGGTTGAAATCTTCGTCCATCCAGCGGGTTGCATTGGGATCAGCTGGATCAAATGCGAGGTAGGCAGCAATGTTCATAAACCCAAGCGTTAGGCGCCCCTGCACGGGGCGTACGTCGTTCCGAAACAGCCAATCCAGCGTAATCGCGCCACAGGGTTCATTGCCATGCACAATTGCGCTGACCATGACGTTGGGACCCGGCACGCCGCTGTCAAAGGTCCAGATGTAAGGTACGCCAGTATTGCCCCCCTCATAGGCTGATATGTCTGGCGGTATTAGATCGACAGGATAGTCATTGGGTATGTTTAGCTGTGTCATGGGCAATGATAGTGTTGCAAGCTGATCGGGGGGCCGGCTGTCAGCAGAATAAAAATGGCTTGATAAACGTCCACGGCAAGGAACTTCCATGCACGACAAGACACCACGCTGCCGGTACAGCAACTCAAATATAATTTTTTTTTTGCCCATAAGGACATCGCACTTTTCTGCGTATTTCTGTCAGATAGGGTTTTTTGCTATGGCGTGCAAAAATATTGCTCATCGACATCATCCCTTGGATTATCCGCCATTATATAAATTTGGACTTTAGAGCGTTTTGCGTTTTGGAGGCTTTAACTTGCTTGTATAGAGTAATTATGCAGCTTGTTTCTGTTGTTGCAAGCACCGTTTTTGGATAGTTTGTTATTTTTTTGTTTCTCTGAGGATAGCTCGCAACTTTCATAAAAATTAATTGAAGCTCGGCAGTCTTGAGGGTCTTGTTAATCAGCTTCTGTCATGTGTGGGCGCCTCCTTTCTTGCACGGGCTAATTTGAGTGACTTTGATAGTTACAGGTTGCAGTCATCTGTCCAGCCTTTTGAAGCAGTGGATATAACCGCTGGCCTCGATGGAAGTTCGCATGTTATATCACATTCAAACTAGCGAGCTTGTGAGCCCAGACAGTGGTTCTATCAGATAAAACTTTCTTGAAGCGGGTAGGGCTAATTTGTAGCTTCCTCGAATGACAAAAAATTCTCCATTTAGCTACTTCAAAATCAGCCCTGAGATCATTCGCTTGGCGGGGATGTTTTATGTACGATTTCCGCTTTCACTTTGTAATGTGGAGAACCTTCTTCATGAACGAGGCGTTGACGTAAGCAATGAAACAGTCCGGCTTTGGTGAAACCACTTCGGGCTAATGAGTGCATCCAAGATTACGAGAAAAAGGCGTAACTATGCTGCAGTCACTCGACGTGGCAGTGGTATCTGGGTGAGGTTTTTATCAAGATTAACGGCGAACGGCACTACCTTTGGCTTGCAGAAGATCACGAAGGTGAAGTTTTGGAAAGCTATGTGAGCAAACGTAGACATTCAAATCCGTATTTAAAATCAATTAAGCGCAATGGCCAACCTAGAATTGTAATAACGGACAAACTGCGTTGCTACCGCGCAGCGATGATGATCATAGGAAATGCTGACCGGCAAAAAACAGACCGTTGGATAAACAACAGAGCTGAAAATTCTCATTTACCGTTTAGGCGACGAGAGAGGGCGATGCTAAGATTTCGCCGAGCGAAAACCTTGCAGAATTTTGTCTCAATTCACGCTTCAATTCAAAACCATTTCATCCAGGAACACTATCTCAATTCACACACCAATTTCAAGCCAAACCGTACCGCTGCTCTAGCCGAGTGGCGCCAATTATTGAACGCATAGATTTAAACTTTTCTAGAAATCCGATGCATGTTCTTATTTGTTTGACAGCGCACTCCTTCATCTTCCAAATCGATATGGACAGCAATCAGCGAGATATGCCGGAGACTATTTTGATGATGGCCAAGCGGTTAAATCTTAACACTTTGGCAGAAGGCGTAGAAACCGACGCGGAATTGTGGGCCGGCCAACGGCTAGGATGTGGCTATGCTCAGGGGTGTGGGATCGGCCAACCCATGCCTTTGGATCAGTTACAAAAATGGGCTCAAAAATACCAACAAAAGCCATCACTGCGATCCACTGCGATTAAATTCGCATAATAGCCTTTTAAACCCCAGAAAAACCCGAATCTGCTTGACCTTTTGCCTTCTCAGCGGTTGAACCCCATGTAACCCGATAACCGGGAAAACGACGCATGGTGGGCACAAATGGACGATCAAAATAAAAACCTTCTCTTAGCAACAGGGCTCAGCTTTGCTGTAATGCTCGCATGGTTTGCCATTGCTCCACCCCAAACCGCGCGCGCCCCGGCAGAAGAGGCCACCGCGGCAGTACCGGTTGCCGCAGCATTGGGCACCACCGACGTGAATACAAATATGGGCTCTGGCAATGCTCAGGCCGTGACCGATGCGGGTCGCATAACCATTGACACCCCGCGCCTCGAGGGGTCTTTGTCCCTTCTTGCAGGCCGGATAGACGATTTGCAACTCAAAGATTACACTGAAACCATCGAAGACGGCTCTCCCATCGTGACCCTTTTGTCACCTGAAGGCTCTGACCATGCCTATTATGGCATCAATGGTTGGGCTGCGGCTTCTGGTGTGAATCCGACCGACGTTCCTGGGCCCACCACGCTTTGGTCATCACGCTCCACAACCCTTACGCCCTCATCCCCTGTCACGCTCACTTGGGACAATGGCAAAGGCCTGTCATTTCGACGTGTAATCTCCATCGATGAGAACTTCATGTTCAACATCGAGCAATCCGTCAGCAATGCCAGTTCTACGCCCGTCGCTCTTGCCCCCTATGGTCAAATTGCGCGTCATGGCGAGCCGCCCAACCTAAAAGGCTTTTTTATCCTACACGAAGGCATGGTGAGCATGTCTGACGGTGAGTTGAACGAAATCAAATATGGCAAGATGCCGGAGTTTGACATCAATCCAAAAGAACGCGCGCCAGCGGAAGTTGTTCAAGTTCTTGAAGGCGGCTGGGTCGGGTTCACCGATCACTATTGGATGACCACAATGGTGCCACAGGGCGCTTTCAAATCTGTCGCAAAATATGACATCAACAATGACGTCTACTTAACTGAAGCCGTACAACCAACGCAAACTATCGCACCAGGTGCCACGGCCTCTGTGACCTCTCAATTTTTTGCTGGAGCCAAGGAATGGGAAGTCATCCGCAACTACCAAAATGACGATGATGTTGACCGCTTTGTCGATATTATCGATTGGGGCTGGTTCTATTTCCTGACTAAGCCCATCTTTTGGCTGCTGCACACGCTTAATGGCTTTATCGGCAACATGGGTTGGTCAATCATCTGTTTGACGCTGATCATCAAAGCATTACTGCTGCCATTGGCCTATAAATCCTATGTCTCCATGGCGCGGATGAAAGAGCTTCAGCCTGAAATGGAAAAACTCAAAGAACGCGCAGGCGACGACAAACAACAGATGCAGAAAGGCATGATGGAGCTTTATAAAAAAAACAAAGTGAACCCTGCAGCTGGCTGTTTGCCAATCCTGCCACAAATCCCGATCTTCTTCTCACTATACAAAGTGATTTTTGTCACGCTCGAGCTGCGCCATGCCACTTGGTTTGGTCCATTCAATGACCTTTCGGCGCCAGATCCAACCTCTATCATGAACCTCTTCGGCCTGCTGCCATGGGGCACACCTGATGCCGGCTCGATCTTCGCTTTGGTATTGATTGGTATCTTGCCACTGTTGTTAGGCATTTCTATGTGGATGCAGCAAAAGCTGAATCCTGCACCAACTGACGCAACGCAGGCGATGATCTTTGCTTGGATGCCTTGGGTTTTCATGTTCATGTTGGGCGGCTTCGCCTCTGGTCTGGTAGTTTACTGGATTGCGAACAACACGATCACCTTTATTCAGCAGTACTCGATCATGCGCAGTCAAGGTGTAAAACCAGACGTATTTGGCAATATCACTAGCACCTTTAAGAAGTTCAAAAAGGGCAGTTGAAATGACTCGCGTCACTGATATTTTCCGGCATCCTTTGAAATCCCACGGACGTGAGGCCTTGCAACAGGTCTCACTTTCAAAAGGCAACGCTATGCCTTGGGATCGGTGCTGGGCAGTGGCGCATGAAGCTTCATCGGCCGATGGCAGCACTTGGGTGCCCTGCGTGAATTTTTCGCGCGGGTCCAAAGCCCCCAAACTTATGGCCGTCAATGTCAAGCTGAATGAAACGGCGCAAACCTTGACGCTGTCCCACCCGGAGCGCAAAGACTTTACGTTCCAGCCAGACGATATCCAGCAACTTTCAGGCTTTTTGGCATGGATCAAACCACTGATGCCAACAGATCGCGCCCAATCGGCACGGATTATCCGTCTGCAAGACCGCGGTTTTACGGATACAGATTTCGCGTCCATCAGCATTAACAGCCATGCCTCTCTGCGCGCTTTATCGGAGAAAATAGGCTTGCAGTTGTCGCCTTTGCGCTGGCGCGGAAACATTTGGCTGGATGATCTGGAGCCTTGGGCTGAACACAGCTGGGTTGGCCAACAGTTTCGGATTGGTAGCGTCTTATTCGAAGGCGTTGAGCCTGTTGTACGCTGCTTGGCCACCACCGCGAACCCACAAACAGGCGAACAGGATGCAGACACCCTTGGCGCTTTAAACGACGGCTGGAACCATCAAAATTTTGGCCTTTATGCCCGGATCATTGAATCCGGGAAAATCTCAATTGAAGACACGTTGGAGCTCCTATGATCCTACCTTTCCCTATCGCCAAGCCTGAGAGCGAAGCCGGATCTGAAATTGGCCGCAAGCTATTCTCAGGCCCTGTAGACTTCCTCAAAGGCGTGGTGGGCATGGATGGCCTGCCAAACGGTGACCGTGCCGAAGTCTGCTTTGCCGGACGTTCAAATGTAGGCAAGTCCAGCTTGATCAATGCCATCACCAACCGAAAAGGCTTGGCCCGCGCCTCCAACACCCCGGGCCGCACCCAAGAAATTAACTTTTTTGAATTGGGCGAAGAACGTTATTTGGTCGACCTTCCAGGCTATGGTTACGCCAATGCACCGGTCGCCATTGTCGAAAAATGGCAACGCTTGTTGAAAAATTACTTATCTGGCCGGCAAAACTTGCGCCGGGCTTTTGTTTTGGTCGACAGTCGTCATGGCATAAAGCCGGTGGACGAAGAAATCATGCAGCTGATGAATAAATCGGCCTTGACGTTTCAAGTGGTGCTCACCAAAGCCGATAAGATCAAGGATCACGAAAGAGATCAGGTCTTAGACCAAGTACGCAATAGATTGGCCAAACATCCCGCAGCTTTTCCAGAGTTGATTCTAACCAGTTCTGAAAAAGGTGAGGGTCTCGCGACCCTGCGCGCGGTGATTGCCGGTTTGGTATAGCCCTTCGATCCTTCAAATCGCTCTTGGCAGCGCGGCCTTGGACCACTACCCTTGCAGCAGTCAACGTCAAAGAGAGATATCCCATGAACAGCGATTGGTTAACGACCGCCAGCACATTGTCAAAAGCCTTGCCATATCTGCAACGCTATGACGGCGCGACTGTGGTTATCAAATTTGGTGGCCATGCCATGGGCAGCGACGAGGCGATGGAAACCTTTGCCCGTGACATCGTCTTAATGCAGCAAGTGGGCGTGAACCCAGTCATCGTGCATGGCGGTGGTCCAATGATCAACGAAATGCTGGAGCGGCTTGAGATTAAATCTAAATTTGTAGACGGTAAACGGGTCACCGATGAAGCTACTATGGAAGTAGTGGAAATGGTTTTGTCTGGCCGGGTCAACAAGCGCATTGTGCAAGCAATCAATGCGCAGGGCGGACGCGCTGTTGGCCTGTCGGGTAAGGATGCCAATTTGATCATCTGCGATCCGGCTGATCCAAAGCTGGGATTGGTTGGCAAACCCCGAGACATTGACCCCACTGTGCTCAACAAGCTTTTCGAGGCCGATATGATCCCTGTAATTGCGCCCTTAGGCGCTGGTGATAACGGCGAGACGTTCAATATCAATGGCGATACGGTCGCCGGGGCGATTGCGGCGGCACTGAAGGCTGATCGGCTTTTGCTGCTGACCGATGTCTCCGGCGTCAAAAATGCCGAAGGTAAGGTCCTGACAGAGCTGACCCCAGAAAATATTCGTGAGTTGACGACCTCTGGAGTGATCGCCGGCGGTATGATCCCCAAAACAGAAACCGCTCTGAGCGCGATTGAAGGCGGGGTGCGCGCCGTGGTGATCTTAGATGGACGCGCGCCCAATGCATGCCTACTTGAATTGTTTACTGATCATGGTGCTGGATCCCTCATTAGGTCTCCCGATGCACCTAACGAGCTGTAATCGAGGTGATTCACATGCAAAATGAAGCCACACTCCGTTTGGCGATTTTCGTTGGTCTGTTTGTCGTTCTCGCAGTGATCGAACGTTTCGCACCGCGTAGAACCAGACCAAATCATGCCAGACGTTGGCTTACAAATTGGCTGTTTGTCATTGTAGATACAATTACCCTAAAAGCATTAGCGCTGTTTTTGCCCTTCGCAGCTGTACTAGCCGCCGCAGATGCCTCGACACGTGGTTGGGGCCTGTTGAATATGACCGAGCTGCCCAGATGGTTGGAGTTGATCATCGTGGTATTGCTTTTGGATCTTGCAATATGGCTGCAACATGTGCTCAGCCATAAGATCCCAGCTCTGTGGCGCATCCACCGTGTACATCACTCGGACATTGAATTTGATGTCACCACCGCCATCCGCTTTCATCCAGTAGAAATTGCGCTCTCGATGGCGTTTAAAATTGGGTTGGTCTATCTTTTGGGCCCTGCGGCTTGGACAGTTGTGGTGTTTGAAATCCTACTCAACGGATCATCCATGTTCAATCATGCTAATATCAAGCTGCCCCAAGGATTTGATCGTGCGGTGCGCGCCGTGCTGGTCACGCCGGATATGCACCGTATTCATCATTCCGTACATCGCCACGAGCATGATACCAATTTTGGCTTTGCCCTATCATGGTGGGACCGCCTTTTTGGTACCTACACACAGTCTCCGAAAGATGGGCATGAGAAGATGAAAATTGGCCTGCATTGGCAAGATTTGCGGCCGACCCGCTTGCTTTGGTCAATGGCTGTGCCATTCTTTCGCAAATGACATACGGTGACCTCCTCTCAGCGGCACAGTCCTATAATTTTACAATATTTGGTAGTTTAGCCGGAGACGCCAGTAGCATTATTTTGGTGGGACCCCATGAACCGGGCTATTGGCCCGTTCTCTTCACCAGCCCGGAATGGCAAGATGGGGGGCCAGATCCGGTGGATCGTTGGTCGCACCGTGTTATCAGCCAACTGGCCCAAGAAACCGGCTCGAAACCGTATTTCCCCTTTGGCGCACACCCTGCCACGTTTCTGACTTGGGCTTTGGCGAGTGATCGCGCGTGGCAAAGCCCCGTTGGCATGTTGGTACAGGCCGAAGCAGGCCTGCTGGTGTCTTATCGCGGCGCATTGGAACTTGACTTTTGTGATTTTGAACAAACCCTCTGAAAGCACCTGCCCAAGCTGTGCGCAGCCCTGTACGCAGGCCAGATCCGTAGGCGCACTGAACGACGAGAGCTACAATGTAGACGCATGTTGGAGTTCTATGCGCGAAGACTCAGAGCAACGCTGTTTGACAGCTGGATGTTTGGCGCGGCGTGCTTGCCCTGTGAGTGCGGCATACCCAAGACAGGCGGCGCATTCAGCCTACCACATGCGGCAGTTTTTAAAATGAAGCTGATTTTGATGCGTCATACACAGGCCGAATGGGGCTTTGGGATTGAAGATCATGAACGAGCGATCAGCGCCAAAGGCCTAGCTGAGGCAGGCCGTTTGGGGCTGTGGCTGACCAAAAACTATCATCCCCCCAGCCATGCGCTCATCTCGAACGCAAACCGCACCCAACAAACCTTCGCAGCGTTAGACCTAACCTGCACCGCTGCAGTGCTGCCCGAACTCTATTTGGCCCCACCCGAAGGCTTATTGCTGGTCGTGCAGAACAGGGAGACAGATTGCCTACTGGTCTTAGCCCATAATCCGGGGATAGCGGAGTTGGCGGTGGAGATGGCCACGCAGAAACCCACGCACCCAAGGTTTTACGACTACCCTCCGGGCGCCACATTAGTGTTGGACTACGACGTCAAAACCACCGCAGGACGGGTCATTAACTTCATAACGCCTGATGACCTTCTGACATAAAAAAGGGCCCCGAAGGGCCCATTTTGCAACATATATTAGCTTAATGACCTAATATTTGGCTCAAAAACAATTTGGTCCGATCCGATTGTGGGTTGTTGAAGAACTCTTCTGGTTCGTTCTGTTCTACTATTTGGCCCATATCCATGAAAACCACTCGGTTTGCCACTTGACGCGCAAAACCCATCTCATGTGTCACAACGATCATTGTCATTCCATCTTCTGCAAGCTGGATCATCGTGTCCAAAACCTCTTTGATCATCTCAGGATCAAGGGCAGAAGTAGGCTCATCAAACAGCATAATACGCGGCTTCATGCACAAAGAACGTGCGATCGCCACACGCTGCTGTTGACCACCAGACAATTGACCGGGGTATTTATCAGCCTGCTCGGGAATTTTAACCTTTTCAAGAAAATGCATAGCAATTTCCTCAGCTTCTTTCTTAGGTGTTTTGCGCACCCAGATCTGCGCCAGCGTACAATTTTCTAAAATTGTCAAATGGGGAAAGAGATTAAAATGTTGGAAGCACATACCAACTTCGGATCTAATCTTGTCAATATTTTTGATATCAGATGTAAGTTCGATGCCATCAACAACAATCTGACCGCTCTGATGTTCTTCTAATGCATTTACACACCGAATAAGGGTAGACTTTCCTGAACCAGAAGGACCACAAACTACGATCCTCTCCCCTTGATTGACCGTCAGATCAATATCACGCAAAGCATGAAAGGATCCAAACCACTTGTTCATGCCCTTAATTCCGATTGCAATCTCATTAGAAGCTTCAATTTTTAAATGTTCGTTCATTTGGAAAGCCTTTTCCTAACGGTTACTAGTTTCAAGTTGGCGCTCCAACCATTGAGAATATTTGGATACGCTAAAGCAAACTATGAAGAATATCGTCGCCGCCGCCCCAAACAGTTCCCAATAGACACCGTTCCAGGCAGTTGACGATAAAATTGGACCCCTGATCATACCCACAAGATCAAACATAGAAATAATCGATACCAAGGTCGTATCCTTCAACATGCCAACGGACACATTAACAATTCCAGGTATTGAGACCTTTAATGCTTGAGGAAGTATAATCAAACGCATTGACTGAGCATAATCCAAGCCCAAACTGTTAGCTGCCTCAGATTGGCCAGACGGCAAAGCAGCAAGACCTCCGCGCACAACTTCAGCAATATAAGCGGCGTTGAAAAACGTCATCATCACTATCACGCGTAGGATCAGATCAACACTCGTATCGGGCGGAAAGAAAAATGCCAGAATAACATTGGCCACAAACAATAACGTAATCAGGGGCACGCCACGAATAAATTCAATAAAAAGAACACAAATCCATTTGATTATCGGCATATTGGACTTACGCCCCAAAGCCAGCACAATACCAAGCGGTATAGACAAAGAAACTGCGATAGTGCCCAGCAAAATGTTCAGCATAAAGCCGCCCATATCACGGGATGGAACGGCTTCCAGCGCTAAAAATGTTTCATTTGCCCCAACCAGATATCCACTCAACACCCAGAATATAATGGCCACAATCACGCCAACAATCGCTCCTAATGCAAACGCATTAGCCGAAAAACGACGAAAACAATATACACCAACCGCAAAACCAAAAAACGCCATGACCGGCACAAGAGGAGTGCCGCCCCAAATCAACCAATAAGCTAGAAACGGGTAAATTAGGCTAAAGTTTAAGAGCTGACGGGGCAGCTTGCGAAACAAAACCGGTGCCAGAGCAAATAGCATTAAAATGACTGCGATATTTGGCCGCCAATATTCAGTGGAGGGATACTTAAAACCGTAAATAAGTTGCGGGAACCGTTCCTTAAGCACCGCAAAGCAGGCGCCGGTCGCACCGTCCAAAATATCATAACATTCACGAACGGAATCAGCATTCCAAACGCCATTTATAAACCAAGGTGCAACGCCCGCTATAATTGAATAAATCACCCAAAGTGAAAGAAGCGTCATAATAACATTAAAAGGGGATGAAAACAGATTTTCTCTAACCCATTTCACCAAGCCTCTTTCAGTTAATGGAGGCAGCTGTTCTTCAATCAATTCATGGCGAACGAAGGGCGCATTATTTTTAGCCATAGTCAACGTTCCTTCAACATGATGCTACGGTTGTAAATATTCATAATTGCCGAGATGCCCAGGCTAATTATCAAGTAAAATAGCATAAGCAGTAATATAGCCTCAATCGCACGCCCCGTTTGGTTCAATGTAATGCCACCCAATGTTGCGGTAATATCCATATATCCTACAGCAAGCGCCAGTGAACTGTTTTTGGTAATATTAAGATAAAAGGATATCAGCGGCGGGACTATCACACGTAAAGCCTGCGGAAGAACCACTAAATTCATTACCAGATTGGTCCGCAGCCCAAGAGCAGCTGCGGCCTCAGTTTGACCTTCATTTACAGACAGAATACCAGCCCTGACAACTTCGGCGATAAATGCTCCCGTGTAAATTGACAGCGCAAACCAAAGCGAGATCAATCCCCCTCGAGCATAAATACCTCCCTTGAAATTGAAACCTTTCAATTCTGGGTATTCAAGTCCAATTGGACTGCCTGAAGCATAAAAAATTATCACAGTTGGAATGAAAAATAAAGCAAGGCTTGGCCACAGTGTATTAATTAACCTTCCCTCAGAATAAAGCTTGTGCCGCGCATACCGCCGCAGGGCAAATATAGCGAGTATCGACAGTATAAAAGCCCCAATAACAACCATAGATCCTTCAAGGAACAATGGCTTGGGAGCGTAAATTCCCCGGCCAGTAAAGGCAAACATATCCCACAACATAGAAGCTTCAGGGTTTTCGCCCTTAAACGCTCTTGGCTGCGGAAGTACGGCGAGAAAGATCGCATTTATAATCAGGATCCATATCAACACAGGCACATTACGAAAGATTTCAACGTAGATCGACATCAATTTGGCAACGATCCAATTATTGGAGAGCCTTAAAATACCCGCTGTGATACCCAAAATTGTTGCTGTTATACACCCTAAGAACGCCACCAGCAGAGTGTTTAGTATGCCAACAAAGGCAGCTCGAAGGTGGCTTGACTGGCTACTATATTCAATAAGGCGTTGGTTTATATCATAGCCGGAAGCCTCACCTAAAAAACCATACGAAATATTTAACCCAGCAGCCGCTAAATTTTCGACAAGATTTTTGCCTAGGTAAGCGACAACGCAAATCAGAACAAACAACGCAAAAGCCTGGAATGTATAAGACCTGTAGCGTTTGTCATTCAGCAGCATCGATAGCCGAAAGGTACCGCGCTCTGATGGGAAGGATGTTGGCATAAAAATCTAAACCTATGACTGCAGAAGATTATTTTTTATATTTTTCTATATTTTAATAATCAAAGGGCGCAAAATATGCGCCCTTTGACAGTAAGTTTGCCTATTAACGGAAAGGTGGAGAGTAAATCAAGCCACCGTCTGTCCACTTGGCGTTAACACCACGAGGCAAGCCAATAATGGTTCCAGTGCCAATGTTTGATTCAAAGATTTCGCCATAATTACCGGCAACACTAATGGCCCTTTTGGCCCAATCAGCGTCCAAGCCCAACATTTCACCCAAATTTCCTTCTGAACCCAAAAGGCGGTTCATTTCGGGGTTATTAGTTCCCATTGCCATTTCTTCAATATTAGCAGATGTCACTCCCAATTCTTCAGCTGTAATCAGGGCGTTCAATGTCCAACGGACCACGTCACCCCAGTCGTTATCGCCATGGCGAACTAATGGGCCGAGTGGTTCCTTTGAAATGATCTCTGGAAGAAGAACGTGATCTTCTGGAATTTCCATATTTGCACGACGTGCAGCCAATGCAGAGCGGTCAGTTGTGAACATGTCACATGCGCCTGCCATGTATTGCGTAACAGCCTCAGAACCAGATTCAACTGGTAGTGGCTCATAACTCATGCCGATTGACCGAAAGTGATCTGCAAGATTCAACTCAGTTGTTGTTCCAGTTTGGATACAGACTGTAACACCGTCAATATCTGGACTTTTTGCTGAAGTTATACCAGTTGATGCCTTAACCAAGAAGCCTTGGCCGTCATAATAGTTAACACCAATGAATTCGAACTTCAGGTCAACGTCACGGCTCATTGTCCATGTGGTGTTGCGGGCTAGCATATCTATTTCGCCAGAAGCCAAAGCAGTAAAACGTGTTTTGCCTGTTGTTGGTACGAATTGTATAGCGTCTGAATCGTCCAAAACTGCCGCGGCAACCGCGCGACATACAGCGACATCAAAACCTTGCCACACACCATTCGCATCTGGTTGTGCAAAACCTGGAACACCAGTGCTCACACCACAGTTCAGTGTACCACGTGCTTTAACATCATCAAGAGTGCCAGCAGATACTAAGCCAGCCGCTAGGCCAGCAACGGCCAACGCACCAAAAAATATGTTTTTTTTCATTTTGTACCTCATCCTATTGTCTATCCCATTTGGAACAGTCTAATCCAATCTAATTGATTGGCGTGAATGCTAGGGTTCCCCCCGCAATGAGGAATACAATGACAAATTTTAAGCCCGTCGGTCAAGAGAACTCTTATAAAAACAGGATTTTTTCGTGAAACTTATGTTTTATTGGAAAATTCTCCCGGAGTACTTTAGAAAATTAATTTTTAAAGCATAATTTATAGAATCGGTCTGCATGGAAAAAAGCCGCCTGCTTCAAAGCTGCCGTAGCGTCAGCATCGTCGTCTTGGCCCCAGTGTTCAATTTGCCAAAGCTCGTCCAAACGTGACCGGGTCCATAAATCGTCGATCTCAAAAGCGCCGGCTTGTGCCGCCAATCCGATCACAAGTGAGCCAGACATGCTCACAAGGTCATGCAGCGCTGCCAACTGAAACGATGTTTGCGCAGTCACGCCGGCAGTCAGATTGATCACAGAATTTGCAGGTTGCTCCACATGCATCACTCCCTCAGTAGTGTGCAACGGCGCATCAAAAGCTTGGGCTGCCCAGGCCAAGAGTGGGTCCCAAGCCTGTTTTTGTCGCTCGATAAGTTCCTGCGGTGCGGGGGCACGATAGCAAAGAAAATCATCTTCGGCATAGGCTGCGATCAAAGCTGTAACTTCTGTTTTCTGCGGCGTCACTTTATCAAGAGCCGCATTGGCAGAACGGGTCGTTGGCATGGTTCTGGGATCAATCTTGTCGCTCTGCGCATCCCATTCTGTGGCAATAGCATCGGCCATGGCTTGGGTTGGGACCGACAAAATTTCTTTCGCCGGCGTTTTGACCAAACGGCCGTCCAGCAAGATTACATGCCCATAATCGCGGCGCTCGATGGCCACGGTGCTCCAAAATCGTTTAGCAGCCCAATCGCTCATAGGTCACTCCATAGGGTCTGAATTTCTGGCAAGAGGCGATCAAAATGATCAATCACCCGGTCGGCATTTTCACCAACAACACTGGCGGCATGGTAGCCCCAGCTCACTCCAATGGTTTTTAAGCCCGCAGCACGTCCCATTTTCATATCAAAAGACGTATCACCAATCATGACGCCGCGAGAGGCCCCAGTTTCTGCCATAGCCTGCAAGGCCATGGCAGGGTGCGGCTTGGACGGATGGTTGTCTGCCACTTGTTCGGTCGCAAAGCGACCTACAAGATCAGGGTTCGACAGCACATGGTCCAAACCGCGTCGCGATTTTCCGGTGGCTATCCCGAGCACAAAAGACTCAACGCCCTGCAACAGATCCAAACACGCCAAAGCTCCCGGATAAAGGGGCGAGGGTGCCGTGGTCTCGCGCAGGGCGGAAAAACTATCTTTATATGACGTCACCAAATCGGCACGCTTCGCCTCATCCGCGTCAGGGCACAATTGGTCAAAGGCCTCAAACAAGGACAGTCCAACAATCGACAATATATCATCACAGCTTGGCAGCGGGAGATTTTGCGCAGAAAACGCAAACTCCATGGACTTTAATATATGCGCTTGGCTGTCGATCAGCGTTCCATCAACATCAAACAATATCAGCGTGCGTAGCCAGGTCATTCATCACCCTCGAAAGGATCAAGCTCCACATCTCTTGGATCCCACTGCATTTGATCCCAAGTCCGCTGCATATGTTCCGGCAAGGGCGCAGTGAATGACAGCATAGCCTTGGTCACAGGATGCTCTAACCGGAGGTGTCGCGCATGCAGGTGCATTTTTTTGCTGATATCGCCGCCCAATTGTGCGCCCCAGCCATGCCCAAGGTTTTCTTGGCCTGAACCGCCATACTTGCCGTCGCCCACGATTGGATGACCCATTTCGGCCATATGTGCGCGCAGCTGATGGGTACGGCCAGTCACGGGAACCAAAGCAATCCAAGCAGCACGGCTGCCCAATGGAGACAAAACAGCATAATCTGTGGTGGCGCGTTTTGCGCCAGGTGTTTTGACAACTTCGTTTGGATGCACACATTGCATCTTTTCACCTTCACCAGCCGGACCGTGGCCCCCGGCTTTCACCAAGCCGTATTTCACAGTACCCATTTTAGGATGCGGCACCCCGGCGACAACAGCCCAATAGATCTTCCGGGTCTCGCGATGCCGGAATGCTTCGGTCAGAGCTGCAGTCATTTGGCGCGTACGACCTAAAATCAAAACACCAGAGGTGTCTTTGTCCAAACGATGCACCAAACGTGGGTTTTCATCATAGCCGAAGCGCAAGGCTGGCGTCAGACCGTCCACATGGCGATGCTGTTTGCTGCCCCCCTGAACCGGAAGACCCGGCGGCTTGTTCAACACGATGATTTGATCATCCCTATACAGCACACACGCTTGGATCATCTTGGCATCTGCATCCGTTATTTTTTTATCAACGATTGGCGGGGCTGGTGTGTCCGGCAGAGGCGGAACCCGCACAATCTGGCCCACTTCAACCCGAGAGTTTGACTTCACGCGGCCACCATCTACACGGATGTCACCCTTGCGGCACATCTTTTCAATCTGACCCTGCTGTACCTGTGGAAAGTTCCTACGGAACCAACGGTCGATACGCTGGTCTCCGTCCCCTTCGTTTACTTCTAAAAGCTGTACTCGGCTCACGCCCATATCCCTCGCGCAATCATCAGACCCAATATTAGGCCACCTATAGACAAGACAACGGACATCGCCACATAGGCCAAGGCTTGCCCCATCGCCCCGCGCTCAAACAAATTAACCGCCTCCAGTGAGAAGGCCGAAAACGTCGTAAATCCACCCAACAGACCTGTCATCACAAAGGGGCTCAGCTGCGTCATACCGCGCTGTGTGGCAAACACCACAAACATCCCCATAACGAAGGACCCCAAAGTATTCATGCCCATTACCGCAATCGGAAACCCCGGACCGACAAAGCGCAGTATACCAACTCCAGCCAGAAACCGAAGGGCGGCACCAATTGACCCGCCAAGGGCCACTTGTAGAGTTGTCATAAACATAGGGGTGCAATGTTCCGGAGTGAGCGGTTTGTCAACCACCGCGACGCGCGCGCAGTTTTTCAAAATAAGCGAGCCTTTTGCTCAGTTCACGCTCAAAACCACGTTCTACCGGGACGTAATACCCCGGCCGGTCCATACCATCGGGAAAGTAATTCTGTCCTGAAAACCCATCTTCCGCATCATGATCATAGGCATAGCCATCCCCATAGCCTTGATCCTTCATCAAATCAGTGGGTGCATTTAGAATATGTTTTGGCGGTGGATGCGATGCAGTATTTTTTGCATCCAGAACGGCCGCCTTATAGGCTAGATAAGCTGCGTTGGATTTTGGGGCGAGCGCCAGATAGGTCACCGCCTGTGCAAGCGCCAACTCCCCCTCCGGGCTGCCCAAACGCTCATAGGTTTGCCAAGATTGCAAACAAATTTCTTGGGCCTGAGGATCTGCAAGACCGATGTCTTCCACCGCCATCCGGGTGATCCGACGGGCGAGATACCGTGGGTCTTCACCGCCAGCCAACATACGTGCGAACCAATAGAGCGCCGCATCAGGATCAGAGCCACGCACCGACTTATGCAAAGCCGAAATCATATTATAATGACTATCGCCAGACTTATCATAGACCGCCGCGCGTTTCATTAAACGTGTGGACAATGTCGCCTGATTGATTGGCTGCTCACGCTTCCAAGCCATGACCTGTTCAATCAGGTTCAACAGGCTGCGGCCATCGCCGTCTGCCATCTCTAATAGGCTTCTGCGCGCATCGGCTTCCAGGGGCAGCTCTCGTCCCGCTTCAGTCTCGGCGCGCTGTGCCAGCAATTCCAAATCTTCCGTGGCCAAACGTTCCAGCACCATTACCTGTGCGCGCGACAGAACTGCAGCATTCAGTTCAAATGAGGGGTTTTCTGTTGTGGCACCGACCAAGACGATAGTACCATTCTCCATCAAGGGCAGAAAACTGTCCTGTTGGGCTTTATTGAACCGGTGGATTTCGTCAACAAACAACAATGTCCCCTGCCCATTGTCCCGGCGATTTTTCGCAGTTTCGAACACTTTGCGCAGCTCTGGCATACCACTAAAAATAGCGCTAATTTGAATAAAATACAGGTCAGTCTCTTGGGCCAACAGCCGCGCAATGGTGGTTTTACCCACCCCCGGCGGACCCCAAAAAATAATAGAGCCCAAGGCCTTCGCCGCCAGCATCACCGAGAGTGGCCCTTCAGGACCCAAAATTTGCCGCTGTCCAATGACATCAGCCAAAATTTGTGGACGTAAGCGATCCGCCAAAGGCCTTGGGCCATCTGTTTTTGTGGGGGCGTCGCCCGGGGTATCAAACAAATCCATCATCAGCCCCTATCCTAAGCTTAAGGACACAGAAAGGGAAACATCCATCTACCCTCAAGGTTCCGCAACCCTAGAGCAAACGACAATCCTTGGCCCGTTGGATTGCTTCAGGTGTTGTTCGGGCAAATAGTTTATGGCGCACTGCCATAAGCCCCGCCTTCAATGCACTTTTTGATATCCGAAGCTTTTTTGGCTGTACCCGCGGGCAATCAAGTGCAAAGCTTCCAACTGAGCTGTGGCCACGCTTTCGGAAGGTTTTATCTTAACGTGAAGATCAGTCACAATTTGCAGAATATCTTGTACTTCCAGATCCGTGAATTCATGACCGGCCCGTGTCACACTGCCGATGGAACGTGACGGCAACGCCCCAACGGAAACCGCCACCCTATAAACCAGACCATAGGCCGCACCCGCCCCAAAATATCGAATGGATCTGGAATTTTAGGTCGCTCCAGCGTACAGCGCCACTGGGCGTCAAGCCTCAGGCCACGGTTGGATGACGCAGCGCATAGACTTGCTCAAAACAGTGATCAATCCAAGCACGCGGATAGGACTCCAACACAATCAACGGTGACGTAAACCAGATATGCAACCCAACATAAAAGCCCGATGGCGCCAATCGGCGCAGGGCCTCCCCTCGCCTTCAAAATCAAAATTTAAAGACATGACATATAAAATCCACAGGTGCCTGAAGATTATCCCTTTATTAATTCACACTCAAAACCGGACCACAGAAATTCAAAACACAGAATATACTTCGGTAGAACAAACAGCCTACAGATCAAATTTCGACCAGAATTTCGAATAAAGCTAGCCATGAAGGTTATTAATGTCATGACTCAATACGGTCAAAGACGTATATGGGCGCCAACAAAAAAGACCCCAACAAATAGCTGAGGCCTTAAAATTCTATACCAAACGGGTTGGGTTTAGGACTCTTCAACTTCCAAGCGCACCTTATCAGGAAGGCCTTTCGCGTCGACGTCACGGTCAACAAATTCGATGATCGCCATTGGCGCCATGTCACCATAACGGAAACCGGCTTTCAACACGCGCACATAACCACCTTGGCGTTCTGCGTAGCGCGGGCCAAGCACATCAAACAATTTTGTAACAAACATGTGCTGCTTGAGGCGGCTCATCGCTTGACGACGCGCATGCTCATCGCCGCGTTTGCCCAAAGTGATGAGCTTCTCTATGATGGATTTCAATTCTTTTGCCTTAGGCAAAGTTGTTTTGATCTGTTCGTGTTCGATCAAAGAACCAGCCATATTCGCAAACATCGCTTTGCGGTGTTCGTGAGTTCTATTCAGGCGGCGGTAACCACGTGCGTGACGCATTTCATTTCTCCGTTTACATTTTTCTTTGTCTGGGGACCCATGCGAGTGAGCCCCTCCCTATTGGGGCGGTATTGCCCAGCCGTATAGAAGGCGGGTTTTACCCCGCCAACCGTTTAGAAGTTATCTTCAAGCTTTTTGGCCAAGTCTTCAATATTGTCGGGCGGCCAATCTTCAACGTCCATGCCCAAATGCAGACCCATGCCGGACAGAACTTCTTTGATCTCGTTCAAAGATTTCCGACCAAAGTTTGGAGTCCGCAGCATTTCTGCTTCGGTTTTTTGGATCAAATCGCCGATATAAACGATATTGTCGTTTTTCAGGCAATTTGCAGACCGCACAGAAAGCTCCAACTCGTCAACTTTCTTCAGCAGCAGCGGGTTGAATTCCAAGCCATCGTCTTCCGACGCGGCATTCGCACTTTCTGGTTCATCAAAGTTCACAAAGATCGACAGTTGATCTTGCAAAATCCGAGCAGCGTAAGCCAAAGCATCGTCTGGTGTCAAAGAGCCATCAGTTTCGATTTTCAGCGTTAGCTTATCATAGTCCAAAACCTGACCTTCACGGGTCGGTTGAACGTCATAGCTTACTTTTTTCACAGGCGAATAGATCGCATCGATTGGGATCAACCCAATTGGCGCATCTTCAGGCCGGTTTTTATCAGCTGCAACATAGCCCTTACCGGTATTAACGGTCAGTTCCATGAACAAATCAGCGCCTTCATCCAAGTGGCACAGGATATGTTCTTTATTCAGAACTTCGATGCCAGCGGATTCAACGATATTACCAGCAGTCACAACGCCTGGACCTTTGGCCTGAACAGTCAAACGCTTGGTGCCTTCAACTTCCATACGGATCGCAACGCCTTTGAGATTCAAAACGATGTCGGTCACGTCTTCACGAACACCAGCAACGCTGGAAAATTCGTGTAATACATTATCAATTTGCACACTGGCAATCGCAGCACCCTGCAGCGATGACATCAGAACCCTGCGCAAGGCGTTGCCTAATGTGAGGCCAAAGCCCCGCTCTAGTGGTTCGGCGATTAGTGTTGCTTGGCGGCTAGGATCATTTCCTGACTTAACTTCAAGTTGCAACGGCTTAATCAGCTCTGCCCAATTCTTATGGATCATGCGGTCCTCCATTCTTGTCTTTGCTCCATGTCCCTAAAAACAAAGACGCTCGAGGGAAAAAACGTCCAAAGGGCACACAGGAATACCTGTGCGCCCCAAGGTAATACTAATTTATACGCGGCGACGCTTTGGTGGGCGGCAGCCGTTATGTGCCATTGGAGTGACGTCACGAATAGATGTGATGTTCAAACCCAATGCAGCCAAAGCGCGCAAAGCGCTCTCACGGCCCGAACCTGGACCCTGAACTTCGACTTCCAATGTTTTTACACCATGATCCTGCGCTTTTTTGCCTGCATCTTCAGCAGCCATCTGAGCAGCATAGGGCGTCGATTTTCGGGAGCCTTTAAAGCCACAAGTACCAGAAGACGACCATGCAATTGCATTGCCCTGCACATCAGAGATCAAGATCTTTGTGTTGTTGAACGAGCTGTTCACATGCGCCACACCGGCTGCAATGTTTTTCCGCTCTTTGCGCTTAGGCGCTCTTTTATCACGTGCCATTTATCTGCCCTTACTTCTTCTTGCCAGCGATTGCTTTCGCTGGGCCTTTGCGCGTACGCGCATTGGTGTGTGTCCGCTGACCGCGTACAGGCAGATTGCGACGATGACGCAGGCCACGATAGCAACCTTGGTCCATCAAACGCTTGATGTTCATTTGAGTCTCACGACGCAAATCACCTTCAACGGTGTATGTCGCATCGATGTGCTCACGAATGGCAAGAATTTCTGTATCACTAAGCTCATTGACACGACGAGTTTCGCCGATGCTTGCGCTTACGCAGATTTCTTTGGCCGATGTGAGGCCAATACCAGTAATATAAGTTAGGGCAATCGGGACCCGTTTATGGGTCGGGATGTTTACGCCGGCAATACGAGCCAAGGCATATTCCTTTTCAACTGCGGTTCCGTAAGACCGGAACCTTTTTTCACAGATACAGGCCCGGGGCAAAATGCCATCGAGCCTGCGGATGAGGTACTCAGAGCCATGCGCACGGCCCTTTTTTGATTCTCTTAACAGAGATAGGGTGAATTATGAGGATTTCCGCAAAACGTCAAGAGCTTAACCCAAGACTTTAGAAATCGACGATTCCACCTGCGCAATTTCAGTCAGACCATCAACTGAAGTCAGCATACCTTTAGCATAGTAATAGCCAATCAGAGGGGATGTGTCCTTGTAGTAGGCCATCAATCTAGTCTTAAGGCTATCTTCATTGTCGTCAGCGCGGCGGTTGAAATCAGTCCCACCGCATTTTGAACATGCTCCATTTGCCGGAATAGGCTTTGAGAGATCATTATAACCCTCGCCACAAGAGCCACAGGTTGAGCGCGCAGTGATGCGGCTGACCAAAACTTCATCGTCCACCTGCATCTCAATCACATAATCCAGAGACGCGCCTTTTGAGTTCAATAAGGACCCCAAAGCATCTGCTTGAGCCAAGGTGCGCGGGAAACCATCGAAGATGAAGCCGCCGGCCGCATCATCGTCTAGCTTTTCAGCAATCAAGCCAATCACGATCTCATCCGTGACCAATTGGCCCGCGTCCATTACCGTTGCGACTTTATTGCCCATCTCGGTCCCGGAGGTTTTGGCAGCGCGCAACATATCGCCCGTGGACAATTGCACCATGCCGCGATCCTCGACCAAAATTTTAGCCTGGGTCCCTTTACCGGCCCCCGGAGGGCCAAGCAGAATAATATTCATCGACGCGTTACTCCACCTTTTTTACCGCGGCGTTTGCCGCGCAGCTGTGATTTCTCAAGCAGGCCTTCATACTGATGCGCCAGCAAATGCGATTGAACCTGTTGGATCAAGTCCATACTTACAGACACAATGATCAAGATCGAGGTCCCACCAAAATACGCCGTTATGGAAAATTGGCTGCGCAGGACTTCAGGAATCAAACACACAAGCGCCAGATAACCAGAGCCCAGAACCAACACGCGTGTCACCACATAGTCCAGATACTCAGCAGTCTTCGCTCCAGGACGGATTCCCGGTACAAAGCCATTTTGGTTTTTTAGGTTGTCCGCGACTTCGTCGGTCTTGAAGGAAACTTCACGGGTATAAAAATATGTGAAGAATACGATCATCGCTGTAAAGAAAGCCAGATATGCAGGCTGTCCGGGGCCAAAATACGCCAATAATGTTGACATAACCGGACCAGACTGACCTCCGGAGAACGTCGCAAGCGTCGTTGGCAAAAGTAACAAGGCTGAGGCAAAGATCGCAGGGATAACACCGGCTGGGTTGACCTTGATCGGCAAATGGCTAGAGCCACCGTCATAGGTTTTCATGCCAACTTGACGGCGCGGGTATTGGATATGAATTTTACGAAGGCTGCGCTCCATGAAGACCACAAAGCCAAGAATGATCATCAGCATGGCAAGCACACCCAGCATAGTGCCTGTGCCGATTGCGCCTGACCGGCCCTGGGTAAAAAATTGGCCAAAAGCTGCTGGAAGCTCCGAAAGTATACCCACTAAGATGATCAGCGAAATACCGTTACCAATGCCGCGGGCAGTGATTTGCTCACCCAGCCACATCAAGAACATTGTACCGCCAACTAAGGTGATCACACAGGCCGCAATGAAGAAGAAACCAGGCTCTGAGACCAGATCACCCGCTTGCAAGCTGGACGCGAGGCCATAGGCTTGGAAGGTTGCCAACAATACAGTGCCGTAGCGCGTGTATTGATTTATCTTCTTGCGCCCCTGCTCGCCTTCTTTCTTGAGCTGCTTGAGTGGCTCCCACATGGCGCCCAAAAGCTGCACAATGATAGAGGCTGAGATATAAGGCATGATGCCAAGCGCGAAAATACCCATGCGCGCCAAAGCACCACCCGTAAACATAGACAAAACACCGCCAATGCCGGATGCGGCTTGGTCCATGAATTGCTGCAAAGCGATGGCATCAATCCCAGGGACAGGGATATATGTCCCAATCCGGTACACAATCAACAGACCAACTGTGAAAAATATACGCTGGCGCAGTTCCGTGGCTTTACCCAAGGTACTCCAGCTTAAATTAGCGGCCATTTGTTCGGCGGCAGATGCCATTTGAAAACTCCTTAAACAAGACCGCCGCCAATGGGTGTTCCCCGATGGCGGCGCTTGGAAACTAAAAGTTATGTAAGCAGCTTATCGGCTACTCGCAACCGCCTATTCTGCAGAAGAAACAGTCGGCAACAAAGTCAGTGACCCCCCAGCCGCTTCAACAGCAGCTTTTGCAGTGCCAGAAGCACCCGTAACAGTGATTGAGACTTTGGCAGTAAATGCGCCTTTTGCCAAAACCCGTATTCCGTTAAGCTTACGACGCACCAAACCGGATGCGATCAAGCTGTCTTCGGTAACATCACCGGTCAACTTGCCTTCATCGATGAATTTTTGGATGAGACCCAAGTTCACAACTGAGAATGCTTTGCGGTTCGGCTTGGTAAAGCCACGCTTTGGCAAACGTTGGTACAATGGCATTTGACCGCCTTCGTAACCTTTGATCGCTACACCGGAACGAGATTTCTGACCCTTCATACCACGGCCAGCAGTTTTACCCTTTCCCGAACCAGGACCACGCGCAATTCGTTTTTTGGATTTCGTTGCACCGGGGTTGTCGTGCAGTTCATTAAGTCTCATGTCGCTTCTCCTTTGCCGGATGTGGCCCCTGAAGCGTAAGCGGGCCAACCACGGCTTAATTGATTCTAGGCACAAAATTCTGGCCACTAGGCGCGTATAGTGGGAGCTTTGATGGGGATCAAGTGCAAAGGTTGCCGCAGCACAATAGCCATAAAAAATTGCGTGAGAAAAGCAAAAACCCCACCTGTTTCCAGACGGGGTTTCCAACAGTCAACTCAAAAGGCGATGCCTTCAGAGCTATTAACCTTTTTCTTCGATAATCTGAACCATATGTGAGATCTTATTGACCATGCCGCGCACGGATGGAGTATCTTCCAATTCACGTGTGCGGTTCATTTTGTTTAGGCCGAGGCCGATCAGCGTTTGACGCTGTTTGGCTGGACGGCGAATCGGTGAACCGATTTGTTTTACAACGATGGTTTTAGCCATGAGTCCGCTCCTTAAGCTTCTGCAGGTTCAGCAGCCGCAGCCGGTGCATCACCCCTGTTCAGGATGTCTGCGACCTTCTTGCCGCGACGTTGAGCAACCATACGTGGGCTACTTTCTTTTTGCAGACCATTCATTGTGGCGCGGATCATGTTATATGGGTTTTGTGACCCAATTGATTTCGCAACAACGTCTTGCAGGCCCAACATTTCGAAAACGGCACGCATTGGACCACCAGCGATGATACCAGTACCTTGTGGTGCTGAGCGCATCACAACTTTACCAGCGCCATGACGACCTTCCATATCGTGGTGCAGCGTCCGACCTTCGCGCAATGGCACGCGGATCATCTGGCGCTTTGCTTGTTCCGTAGCTTTACGGATCGCCTCGGGCACCTCTTTCGCTTTACCTTTGCCAAAACCGACACGACCTTTTTGGTCGCCAACCACAACCAGAGCAGCAAAGCCAAAGCGCTTACCACCTTTTACAGTTTTGGATACGCGGTTGATCGCAACCAAGCGATCAGCAAATTCTGGAGTTTCTTCGCGTTCGCGACGATTGCCCCGTTGGTTATTTCTCTCAGCCATTTTGGCCTCCTGAACTGCGGGCGCCAAGCACCCTATGTCTGCGATGTCCGTCGGCTTGTGGCCCCGGCATCATCGAGGCGGGCATAACACCCGCCTACACTTATTTTAAAATTTCAACCCGCCTGCACGAGCAGCTTCGGCTAAGGCCTTGACTTTCCCGTGAAAGAGACGGCCACCACGGTCGAAGAGCACTTCTTCGACGCCCGCTTTTTTCGCACGCTCTGCAATAACAGAACCCACTTTTGCGGAGGCGTCCACATTGTTTTTACCGATAAAACCAAGGCTCTTTTCGAGGGTGGATGCCGATGCCAAGGTTACACCTTGAATATCATCGATCACCTGAACCGAGATGTTTTTCGAAGAGCGGTGAACCGACAACCGGGGCTTCCCAGTGTTGATTTTCCGCAATTTGTTCCGAACGCGCAGGCGGCGCTTCAGAAACAGAGTTCTTTTGCTGTTTGCCATTTCCTGGGTCCCTACTTCTTCTTACCTTCTTTACGGAAGATATACTCGTTTTTGTATTTGATACCTTTGCCTTTGTAGGGCTCTGGTTTCCGCCATTCGCGAATATTCGCCGCGACTTGGCCAACAAGTTGTTCATCCGTTCCTTCAACTGTGATTTCGGTTGGCTTGGCGGCCGTAACTGTCACACCTGTCGGAATATCAAAATTTACGTCGTGGCTGTAACCCAGAGACAATTTCAGAATATTGCCCTGAACCTGTGCCCGGTAACCAACGCCATTAATCTCAAGCTCTTTTTTGAAACCGGCGGAAACGCCCGTTACCAAATTAGCAATCATAGTGCGGGACATTCCCCACTGCTGACGCGCACGCTTGGATTTGCCGCGAGGCTCAACCGATACGTTATTTTCTTGCACTGTGATTGTCACATCATCAGTGGCGGTGAAGCTACGAGTCGCTTTCGGACCCTTAACTTCAATGGTCTGGCCGGACACAGATGCCGAAACACCTGAGGGCAGCTCGACCGGTTTTTTACCAATACGAGACATACCTTACTCCTAGAAGACCGTGCAGAGCACTTCGCCACCAACATTGTTGGCTCGTGCACTAGAATCCGACATCACACCCCGAGAGGTGGAGACAATCGACACACCTAAGCCCTGACGGACTACAGGAATGTCTTTCACACCCAAATACACACGACGACCAGGCTTGGAAACGCGCTTAACTTCGCGGATCACAGGCGTGCCGTCATAATATTTGAGGCTGATTTCGATAGCCGGGTGGCCATCTTTACCAGTCGTTTTTTCATAGCCGCGGATGTAGCCTTCGTCGGCCAGGACATCCAATACCCATGCGCGTCCCTTAGAAGCAGGCGTTTCCACTGTGGATTTGCCGCGCAACGAAGCGTTACGAATACGTGTCAGCATATCACCGATAGGATCGTTCATTTTTTAAACTCCTTACCAGCTTGACTTAACCATACCGGGGATATGGCCAGATGAGCCAAGTTCCCGCAGCGCGATCCGGCTGACCTTCAACTTACGATAGTAAGCGTGAGGACGTCCGGTGAGCTGACAACGGTTATGAAGTCGTGTTGCAGATGAATTGCGTGGCAATTTGGCCAGCTTAAGCTGTGCCTTGAAACGCTCTTCCATGGGGCGGGATTGGTCGCGCGCGATACCTTTAAGCTCAGCACGTTTGGTGGCATACTTGTCCACCAACTTCTGGCGCTTCACTTCGCGGGCGATCATTGATTTTTTAGCCATATCGCAGATCCTTAGCTGTTGAAGGGCATGTTGAAATGCTTCAACAGCGCTTTGGCTTCTGCATCCGACTTAGCGTCAGTACAGATAATGATGTCCATGCCCAGCATATCGACAACAGTGTCGAAATCGATTTCTGGAAACACGATGTGCTCTTTAAGGCCCATGGCGTAGTTGCCACGACCATCGAACGAAGAAGCTTTCACGCCGCGAAAGTCGCGTACACGTGGCAGGGCGATTGTGGTCAGACGGTCCATGAATTCATACATGTGATTGCCGCGCAACGTGACCTTAGTGCCCAAAGGCATATGTTCACGTACCCGGAAACCCGCAATAGAAGTCTTGGCTTTAGTAACTACGGCTTTTTGACCTGCAATCAATGTCAAGGCATCTTGCGCGTGCTTTACTTTTTTGGTGTCCTTCACGGCATCTCCGACGCCCATGTTCAGAACAATTTTGTCCAAACGTGGGATCATCATGTCGTTTTTGTAACCAAACTCTTCCTTCATTGCGGCCTTAATTGTGGTCGCATATAGAGCTTTTAAACGCGGAGTGTAGTTTGCTGAATCCAACATTATACGGTCTCCCCTGTTGATTTTGCAAAACGTACTTTTTTGCCGTCTTCTTCACGGAAGCCAATGCGTGTTGCTTTACCGTTGCTATCAATCAGCGCCAAGTTTGACAGTTGGATTGGCATCGCGAGTGGGATGCGACCGCCCTGGTCAGACTGGGATTGCTTTGTATGGCGGATAGCCATGTTAAGGCCATCTACAATAGCTTTACCGGCAGATGGGTTTACAGAGGATATTTCGCCCTGTTTGCCCTTATCTTTGCCAGTCAAAACGGTGACTTTATCGCCTTTTTTCAATTTAGCAGCCATATCAAAGCACCTCTGGTGCAAGTGAAATGATTTTCATGAAATTTTTGGCACGTAGCTCACGAACAACTGGGCCAAAGATACGAGTACCTACGGGCTCATTAGCGTTGTTGAGGATAACTGCTGCATTGCGATCAAAACGGATCGCTGTGCCGTCTTCACGACGAACTTCTTTAGCTGTGCGGACGACAACGGCCTTACGGACGTCACCTTTCTTAACACGGCCACGTGGGATGGCTTCCTTAACCGAGACAACAATAACGTCGCCTACGGATGCGTACTTACGCTTGGAACCACCCAAAACCTTGATGCACTGAACACGGCGTGCGCCGCTGTTGTCAGCTACATCCAGATTTGTTTGCATCTGGATCATGTGGTTACTCCCGACCTATGGGGTGCGATGCCGCAATATCCCCCAGGGTTTCGATTGATCTGAGAAGTTATTCTGCAATAACTTCCCAGCGTTTAGTTTTCGATTTAGGTGCACATTCTTGAATGCGAACGAGATCACCTACATTGAAAGCATTCTTTTCATCGTGGGCCCGGTATTTCTTGGACTTACGAATAGTTTTCTGAAGCAAAGCGTGCTTGAAGCGGCGTTCTACCGATACAGTCACAGTCTGTTCGTTTTGGTTCGATGTAACGACGCCGGACAGGATACGTTTGGGCATAGGGCTTACTCCTCGCCTGCGGCGGCGGCCGCTTTTTGGTTTAAGATTGTGTTAACACGAGCAACACCACGACGGACCTGACGCATGCGGCTTGTGTTCTCCATTTGGCCAGTCGCCTGCTGAAAACGCAGATTAAAAGCTTCTTTTTTCAGTGCTACCAGCTCATCACGGAGCTGGTCCGGGGTTTTATCCCGAAGTTCGTTGGCATTCATAGCCTTTTCCTTTCAACATCACTGGTGGGCGCACGACGGGTTACCCTGATTCCAGTGGAGATCATGATGATGTGCTTCACTAGTGGGGAATGCCGCACTTAGCAACCCCAATGACTCTGTTTTCTAAGGTGTTTCGTACTGTAGCACCGTTGCCGACCAGCTCACACCAAATCGCAGGATGGATGCCGGCACGATTCTCTCTCGCACTGGCACCGTATGTCCTCTATAATATGGCAATGTCTTATATAAAATCGTTATTCGCGACCCGCCTTTATCACGCCGCCTTGTCCGATCTTGGCCAAGCGGTTGACCCCTCCGAACTGGAGAACTCTTGCCTTGCGATTGCTGAGGACGATGAAGCTGGCCAAGCTTGGTGCGAGGAAAATAATTTTCCCGGCTACACCAGCTATGCATCTCTCACAGATCTAGACTGGCGATTCCCTATTTTCAAAGATGTGATCCAATCGCTCGACAAACATATCGCTGCATTTGCGCAAGATTTGGAATTTGATTTGGGTGACAAGAAAATCACGCTCGATAGCCTATGGATCAACATACTGCCCTTTGGCGGCATACATACCGCTCATATCCACCCACACTCAGTGATCAGCGGCACCACCTACGTGGCCATGCCTCAGGGCACCAGCGCTATTAAGTTTGAAGATCCCCGCCTTCCCATGATGATGGCCGCCCCCACCCACACCAAAGAGGCCCGCGAAGAATTGCGGAGCTTTGTCTACGCCAAGCCGAAGGTCGGAGATGTGCTACTCTGGGAAAGCTGGCTGCGCCACGAAGTGCCGATGAATATGGCAGATGAAGACCGTATCTCTGTCAGTTTCAACTACAGCTGGTCCTAAAAGAAAAAGCCCCCGCCGATCACTCGGCAGGGGCTCAATTATTTCAAAGCAAGTCGCCCTGCTCAAGATTTTACCAGTCTTCGCGAACGACAACGCGGGTTTTGATTGGCAGTTTCATTGCTGCAAGGCGCAGAGCCTCACGGGCAACAACATCTGACACGCCGTCGATTTCGAACATAACCCGGCCAGGTTTGACTTTGGCGGACCAAAAATCAACTGAACCTTTACCTTTACCCATCCTAACTTCGGTTGGCTTAGATGTTACGGGTACGTCTGGAAAAATCCGGATCCATACACGGCCTTGACGTTTCATGTGACGCGTCATGGCACGACGAGCAGCCTCGATTTGACGCGCAGTGATGCGCTCAGGTTGAGTTGCCTTAAGACCGAATGAACCGAAATTAAGAGTGCTGCCACCCTTAGCTTCGCCGTGGATGCGGCCTTTGTGCTGCTTACGAAATTTGGTACGCTTTGGTTGAAGCATTTTTCTTCTCCTTAGCGGTCGTTGCGGCGATTGCCACCTGCACCACGTGGTGCTGGGCCATCTTGCAATTCTTGCGATTTACGATCACGCGCGGCTGGATCATGTTCCATGATTTCACCTTTGAAAATCCAAACCTTGATACCAATGATACCGTAGGCTGTTAGACCCTCTGCTGGTGCATAATCAATGTCAGCACGCAGCGTGTGCAACGGCACGCGTCCCTCACGGTACCATTCTGTACGCGCGATTTCAGCACCGCCCAAACGCCCTGCAACATTCACACGAATGCCCAAGGCGCCCATGCGCATTGCACTCTGAACTGCGCGCTTCATGGCGCGACGGAAAGATACCCGGCGTTCCAATTGCTGCGCAATGCTTTCAGCAACCAAGGTCGCGTCAAGCTCAGGCTTGCGCACTTCAACGATGTTGAGGTGCAGCTCACTGTTAGTCATAGAGGCAACTTTAAGACGCAGACCTTCGATGTCTGCCCCTTTTTTACCGATGATCACACCCGGCCGGGCTGTGTGGATTGTGACCCGGCACTTTTTGTGGGGGCGCTCAATGATCACACGGCTGATGCCGGCTTGTTTGCATTCTTCGCCAATGAATTCCCGAATTTTCAGGTCTTCCAGCAAAAGATTGCCGTAGTCTTTGGTATCTGCATACCAGCGACTGTCCCATGTACGGTTGATCTGAAGACGCATACCGATTGGATTGACTTTATGTCCCATTATGCTTGCTCCTCAACCTGGCGAACCAAAATAGTCAGTTCGGAAAATGGCTTAACGATCTTGCCAAACCGGCCGCGGGCCCGTGGCCTGCCGCGCTTCATGGTCAAGTTTTTACCGACATAGGCTTCTGCCACTACCAGCTCGTCAACATCCAGATTGTGGTTATTTTCGGCATTAGCGATTGCAGACTGAAGACATTTTTTCACGTCGTCAGAAATACGCTTTTTGGAGAACGTAAGGTCTGTCAAAGCTTTGTTAACTTTTTCACCACGGATCATTTGGGCAACCAAGTTCAGCTTTTGCGGGGAGGTCCGAAGCATGCGAGTTTTCGCCATTGCTTCATTATCAGCCACGCGGCGGGGATTTTTATCCTTGCTCATAGCTTATTTCCGCTTCGCTTTTTTATCGGCCGTGTGCCCGTGATATGTACGGGTCGGCGAAAATTCACCAAATTTCTGGCCAATCATTTCTTCAGTTACGTTGACAGGAATATGCTTCCGGCCGTTGTAAACACCGAAGGTCAAACCCACAAACTGGGGCAAGATTGTTGAACGACGTGACCAAATTTTGATAACATTGTTACGGTCGCTTTCGCTGGCTGCTTCGGCTTTCTTAAGCACATAAGCATCGACAAAAGGACCTTTCCATACGGAACGAGACATCTATTAACGCCCCTTTTTCTTGGCGTGACGCGAGCGGATAATAAGCTTTTGCGACGCTTTGTTTTTGTTGCGAGTACGCGCACCTTTGGTGGGCTTACCCCAGGGGGAAACCGGGTGACGACCGCCAGATGTCCGACCTTCACCACCACCGTGCGGGTGATCGACCGGGTTCATAACCACACCACGAACCGAGGGACGAACGCCTTTGTGACGCATCCGGCCCGCTTTACCGAAGTTTTGGTTTGAGTTGTCTGGGTTCGACACAGCACCGACCGTGGCTAAGCACTCTTGACGGACCAAACGCAGCTCGCCTGAGGACAGACGGATCTGGGCGTAGCCTCCATCCCTACCAACGAACTGAGCGTATGTGCCTGCCGCACGGGCAATCTGCCCACCCTTGCCAGCTTTCAACTCGATGTTATGGATGATTGTACCAATAGGCATGCCGGAGAAAGGCATTGCGTTGCCGGGTTTAATATCGGCTTTTAAGGCTGCTATAACCTTATCACCAATAGCCAAACGCTGTGGTGCTAGGATATAGGCCTGCTCGCCATCATCATATTTGATGAGAGCGATAAATGCTGTCCGGTTCGGGTCATACTCGATCCGTTCCACTGTTGCTGAAACGTCAAACTTATTCCGTTTGAAGTCCACAATACGATAAAGGCGTTTTGCCCCACCGCCACGACGACGTGATGTGATCCGTCCGGTGTTGTTCCGGCCGCCCGATTTTGTCAAACCCTCTGTGAGAGTCTTGACAGGACGTCCTTTCCAAAGCTCCGAACGGTCGATCAGTACCAGCCCACGCTGGCCTGGCGTCGTCGGTTTATACGACTTTAGTGCCATGCTTTCTGTCTTCCGTTTGCTTCGTGCAACCCCGAAGGGCTGCTGGTGTTTAGGGCCCCGAAGGTCCCCGCTTAAATTGGGCTCCCCCAAACGATACCACCCCAGACGAATCTAGGGTGTATGGCGTTGCTGGCTGATAGCAGGGGGGATGCTGGGAGGCAAGAGAAAGAAGCCACAACTACATCTCAAACCGTGAGGAAATTTTCGAGCTCTGATCAAGCCAGTTTTCCTCATCAACCCGTATGTAGGAAACAAAAAAGCCCCACCGTTAAAGGCGGGGCTTTTCTAAGTCCAATCCTAAACTTTTACAAGCCGGTGGAGACGTCGATTGTGTTGCCCTCTTCAAGCGTCACATAGGCTTTCTTAACGTCTTTGCGTTTGCCCAACATACCACGGAAGCGCTTGGCTTTACCCTTGGTTATGGTGGTGTTGACAGCTTTAACTTTCACGTCAAACAAGCTTTCGACAGCTTCTTTGATGGTAGGCTTGTTGCTGTCGATCGCCACTTCAAACACAACCGCACCATTTTCAGATGCCATAGTTGTTTTTTCCGTGATGATAGGCTTGCGGATCACATCGTAATGTTCTGGTTTCGCGCTCATTTCAAACGGGCCTCCAAAGCTTCCAAACCTGCTTTAGTGATCACCAATGTGTCACGCTTCAGGATATCAAACACATTCGCACCCATTGTTGGCAAAATATCTAAACCTTCAATGTTACGTGCAGCCTGCGCAAAGTTTTCATTCACTGCAGCACCGTCAATTATCAAAGCACGTTTCCAGCCGAGGTTTGCGACCATTTTGGCCAGCACACCTGTTTTGCCGTCTGAAATCGCAGCATCGATCACAACCAGTTCACCCGCTTTGGCTTTCGCCGACAACGCATGCTTAAGGCCCAATGCGCGCACTTTCTTGGGCAATTCGTGCCCGTGGCTGCGAGGAGTTGGGCCCTTGTAAACACCGCCACCACGAAAAATCGGAGCAGATCGAGCACCGTGACGTGCGCCGCCGGTCCCTTTCTGACGATAAATTTTCTTGGTGGAATAGCTTACTTCTGACCGTGTTTTTACCTTGTGAGTGCCAGCCTGAGCGTTGTTACGCTGCCAGCGCACAACACGGTGCAGAATGTCGACCCGTGGCTCGAGACCAAACAAGGCCTCGTCCAGATCAACAGAACCGGCTTTGCCGCCGTCTAGCTTGATGACATCTAGTTTCATGCTTCACCGCCTTCCGCAGGAGCGTCAGCTACTGGAGCTTCAACCTGTGCGGCTGCTGTTTTGATGGCAGCTGGAAAAGGAACGCCGTCAGGCAATTTCTTTTTCATCGCATCTTTGATTGTGACCCAGCCACCTTTGGAACCCGGAACCGCACCTTTGACCATGATCAAACCGCGATCAGCATCAGTACGGATAACTTCCAAGTTTTGGGTTGTGACTTTCGCCGCACCCATGTGACCAGCCATTTTCTTGCCTTTGAACACTTTGCCAGGATCTTGACACTGACCAGTGGAACCATGCGAACGGTGGCTAATAGACACGCCGTGCGTTGCACGCAGACCTTTAAAGTTCCAACGCTTCATAGCGCCTTGGAAACCTTTGCCGATTGATGTGCCTGACACGTCGACCATTTGGCCTTCAAGGAAGTGTTCTGCTGAAATTTCGGCACCCACTTCAATCAAGTTTTCGGCAGAAACGCGGAACTCGGCAACTTTGCGCTTTGGCGCAACGTTAGCTTTCGCGAAATGTCCGCGCATAGCTTGGCTTGTACGTTTTGCTTTCGCAGAACCAGCACCCAATTGAACAGCTGTGTAGCCATCCAAATCGGCGGTCCGTTGTGCAACAACTTGCAACCCATCCAAAGACAGAACAGTCACTGGGATCTGTTTGCCGTCTTCCATAAATAGTCGGGTCATGCCGACTTTCTTTGCAATAACTCCAGAGCGCATTTTATACCCCCCTTAAACTGAGATTTGCACGTCAACACCGGCTGCCAGGTCGAGCTTCATCAGCGCGTCCACGGTCTGTGGTGTTGGGTCAACTATATCCAGCAAGCGCTTGTGCGTCCGGATTTCAAACTGATCACGAGATTTTTTGTCAACGTGTGGACCACGCAAAACAGTAAATTTCTCGATCTTATTCGGCAGCGGGATTGGGCCCCGCACCTGCGCACCAGTCCGTTTGGCGGTATTGACGATCTCTTGTGTGGACGCATCCAGCACACGATGGTCGAACGCCTTCAGACGAATGCGGATATTTTGACTTTGCATTTCGCTACCCCTTTCCAGGGCTTGAAGTGTGTTGATAGGAGGACCGGAAAACCGCCCCTCGTCGAACGAATGCAGGCCTCTACGCGAGGCCTGCTTTAGTGATTACTCGATGATTTTAGAAACAACGCCAGCGCCGACTGTGCGGCCACCTTCGCGAATCGCG
>Ga0206130_10001019_pt1 | contig 42806 bp, 32 predicted proteins | sample Helgoland_Spring_9_FD_148637 | JGI IMG/M metagenome (GOLD analysis project Ga0206130, IMG submission 148637) | Pelagic subsurface seawater microbial communities from Kabeltonne, Helgoland, North Sea - Helgoland_Spring_Bloom_20160512_1 | ecosystem: Environmental > Aquatic > Marine > Epipelagic ...
ATAGCTGTTCAGGAGCGGGTTCATCCGCTGCCACCGCTCTATCAAACTGCTCTTGTATATATGCTTCTTCTTCTTCTCTAATGGTTTCTAATTCCGTAGCCAATAGACCTCTTCTAATGCATGTTTTCCGCAAAATTGGCCAAGGGTCTTCTGCGGTATCCTCCTCCATATCATGCCTGTACCACTCGCTACGCACTCCACTGGTATGGTGCCCGAGGAGGGGACAGCTTGCATGCACAATCATGGGTTCTCTATTTTCGCGAACAAAGGTGATTGCTTTTTCCATGTCTTCATGGGACTTTTCGAAATTATTGCCTTTGATGCGCATGCGGCGCATTCCTTTAAAGCCTGCCGCGTAATGGTAGGCATCATTGGCCCGCATTTCATCGCCCGTGGCACTAATGCCCCAATCGTTGTCTTGCACCAAATATATAATAGGTAGCTTGTGCAAAACAGCCATTTGGAAAGCCTCTGCTACTTCACCTTCCGTTACGCTTCCATCGCCCAAGGAACAAATAACAATGGGTTTTTGATCGCCCTCAAGTAAGCCTTGCTCCTCCTTATACTTTATTCCGTGTGCAGCACCCGTTGCAGGGATGCATTGCATTCCTGTAGCACTGCTTTGATGTGGTATTAAAGGCATGCCATCTCTTCGCAAGGATGGATGTGAGTAGTAGCTTCTTCCTCCGCTAAAGGGGTCATCGGCCTTTGCCAATAATTGCAACATGAGCTCATAGGGCTCCAGTCCAATGCCTAAAAGTATGCTTTCGTCACGATAATAGGGATAGACTACATCTATATCTTGCAATAAAAATGCCGTGGCTAATTGAATGGCTTCATGCCCTTTACTTGTGCTATGCACATACTTAGTAATGGGCCTATTCTCATCGTATATATGTGCCATAGCTCTGGCTTGACACATTAATTTCCATGCTTTTAAAAGCGTCTTTTTCTGCATTTTTAGGTGAACAAAAATAGGTTAATTTTTAATAGGCTTTTGCAAATAATACCCGCCCAGCACTTGGCTTGCCTGTGAGTACACAGGTTCCTGTTTCCTTGGTTTGATCCAGAGGTATGCAACGGATGGTTGCCTTGGTCATTTTCTTAATTTTTTCTTCTGTTTCATCGGTGCCATCCCAATGCGCCCAAGCAAACCCATTCTTATTTTCGACTACATCCACAAATTCATCCCAGGTCTTTACATGGTATGAATTATCGTCCCTCATTTTAGCGGCTTTATCAAAAAGCGCCTTTTGGATTTCATCTAATTTCCCGGGGATAACAGTGGCTAATTCACTCATGGCTACCGTTTCTTTTTCCTTTGTATCTCTCCGCGCCATCTCGGCCGTATCATTGGCCAAATCTCTAGGGCCAATGGCCAAACGCAATGGCACTCCTTTTAATTCCCATTCGGCAAACTTATAGCCGGGTTTATAGGAGTCTCTGTCGTCAAATTTAACCGTTATATCTTGCTTCTTCAGCTCATCCATTAAAGGTTTAATCTTTTCATGGATGGCTGCTAAATCATCCTCGCTTTTATAAATGGGTACAATAACTAAATGGATGGGAGCTAAGGCAGGAGGAAGCACGAGGCCTTCATCATCACTATGACTCATAATTAAGGCGCCCATTAAGCGGGTGCTTACACCCCAACTGGTGGCCCAAACATGTTCTAATTTTCCTTCTTTACTCTGAAATTTTACATCAAATGCTTTGGCAAAATTTTGCCCTAAAAAATGGCTGGTTCCCATTTGCAGGGCTTTCCCATCTTGCATCATTCCTTCAATACAAAGGGTTTCATCTGCTCCTGCAAATCGTTCGCTTGGTGTTTTGGTTCCTTGTATTACGGGAACAGCCATATAGGTTTCTGCAAAATCGGCATATACCGCGAGCATTTGGTTGGTTTCTTCCCAAGCTTCTTCTTTGGTTGCATGAGCCGTGTGGCCTTCTTGCCATAAAAATTCTGCCGTGCGCAGAAACAAGCGTGTTCTCATTTCCCAACGCACTACGTTGGCCCATTGATTGATAAGCAAGGGTAGATCTCTGTAACTATTAATCCAGTTTTTATAGGTGTTCCAAATAATGGCTTCACTGGTGGGTCTAACCACAAGTTCTTCTTCTAATTTAGAATTAGGATCAGCCATGAGTGATCCTGGTTTATTTGGATCGTTGGTTAAGCGGTAATGGGTTACTACTGCACATTCTTTGGCAAAACCCTCCGCATTTTTTTCTTCTTTCTCAAATAAGCTTTTGGGCACAAAAAGGGGGAAATACGCATTGCTATGTCCGGTGTCTTTAAACTTCTTATCGAGGATGGCTTGCATTTTTTCCCAGATGGCATAGCCATAGGGTTTAATAACCATGCATCCCTTTACGGCACTGTGTTCGGCTAAATCGGCATCTTTCACCAAGTTATTATACCATTCACTATAATTTTCGCTGCGTTTTATTCTTTTAAAAGCCATTTGAGGGTGCAAAGATAATTGCATGTCTTAGTTTTATTGACACCATTATTTAAATCAGAAATGCTAAAAAATAAAGGAAGGTTTTTTGGGCCGTTTTTCTGGAATCCCCTTCATGCCAATGTTGACAGGTTGTTGCGGCCCCTTTTGAAGGGGTATTATGGAATACTTTTTGTATCTTTGTATACGCGATGATGAAAGGTTTATTTATATACTTAGGGGCTTCGGCCATTCTTTTCTCGGCTTGTACCATGCAAAAAGTAGCTAGTACGTCGAGTAATGTAAATTATGATGATGCTTATTTTGAACCGAAAGATTTAGAATCTCACCCTGTATATTCTATGCCAGACCCTATGTTGGTGGCAAATAGAAAGTATAAAAACCGCAACAAAACAAATAATCGAGGAACGCGTAGTTACGGGCAGTCGTACCGAGATCGCATGAATAATTTTAATGGGTATTGTGCTCCCAGAGCGCGCATGAATGGGTACTACGGAAACCCTTACCGCAACAACTTTGGGATGTATAATATGAATCCCTATTTTAACTATGGAATGGGAATGTCCTCTTTTTACTCTCCTTACAGTGGCGTAAATAATGGTATGTTTTATGGAGGATACAATGGGTTTTACGATCCAAGTTGGGCTTTTTATAACCAAATGTATTATGCAAGAAACCCGGGCATGAGTTTTTACGGAAATGGAAATAATAATGCTACTTGGGGAAGCAGCTCATCAGGAAACAGCTCTTGGTTTAATAGCAGCAATGCAACCCAAACAAGCATGGGTAAGAGTGATGTGGTGCGCAACAGCAAACGCCGGTACAATAGCTCTGTTCCTGTGCAAGTAAATCGTACGCAAAGCAGATCGTATCCCTCTAAAACAACATCTAGCACACGTCAAAAAAGTCGGAGCAATGATGGCGCAACCAATGTTTGGAAAGCAACACGAAACACCAGCAGCCCTTCTGGTGGAGGCAAATCGCGAAGCAGCAATAGTTCTGGCGGTGGTAGCGGTCGACGACGATAATTAACAAAACTCACTATTCACTCATACCATTGAAAAAGTTAATACTTACCATTAGTGCAATCATCTTGATGGTTGCTGTTCAGGCACAGGGAATTACAGAAGCCTATCGGTACTCTCAGTTTGATATTCCATACAGTGCCAGAACCATGGGAATGGGTGGTACAATGAGCGCTATAGGTGCAGACCCTGTAGCGGTGCTTCTGAATCCTGCAGGTTTGGGAAATTTTAGACGTTCGGAATTTCAGATCAGTCTTTACAATCGAAGTTTTTCTAGCGATAACACGTATTTTGGAACGGCAAGCAATGGCGATGGAAGCAAGTTTAGTATGCCTAATGTAAATATCGTTATTCCTAAAATTAGGTACGATCGCAATGGACGCCCAGCTAAAAAAGGCCTGGTTTCTACTGCCTGGAACTTTGGAATTAATAAAGTGACGGATTTTACGGAGAATTATTCTTTTCAAGGAAACAATACAAGCAATTCCATTACGGATCATTTTGCCACTGATGCCAATGACTATGGGTATGCGCCCAATGATTTAGAAGGAGGCTACTTGGATTATATTGCGTATAACGCGGGTGCTATCGCTTACAATCCATCTACGGGTCAATATGTATCGGCTTACGACAGTACAGATTCTGATTTTGACCATATTGGTTCGGTTAAACGCAAAGGAAATAAGTATTCGTATTCCTTTGGTATAGGGGCTAATTTTGATTATAAATTTCAGATTGGGGCTTCTGTTTCATACAATACTCTCCGGTTTACGGAGGATTACTATTTGGAAGAAACCGATCTTAGATCTAATCAAGATGCAGATATTGAACAGTTATTTTACCGAAGAAAGTTTTTTGATAAAGGAAATGGACTTGGAATTAATTTAGGGGCCATTGTTGATATGGGTTCTGGAGTAAAGTTGGGTTTTGGATATAACAGTGGAATAACATACACTATTAAATCTAGCTTTGGCTATGATTTAACGACTGTATTGGATGATAAAGCCTCGCCCGTTATAAAATCATTGAGAGAGTTTACAGACCCAGATAATACCTACGACTACAATATTACCACTCCGGCGACCTGCCATTTTGGTTTAAATTGGATGATGGATAAGCGGTTTATGTTTAATGCAGATTTTTCTTACCTGAATTATAGAAAGTCGAAATTTTATGCCGATGATGCCCCTTACGTTCAAGAAAATAGAGATATTAATAACCTCTTTCGGTCCACCATCATCAGTCGGTTTGGAATGGAGTATAACCATCCCATGGCCAATAATAAGGATCAAACCCTTCGACTCAGACTGGGATATATTAATCAACCCAGTGGATACGATGGTTCGGCGGTTCAAAGGGGGTCTTTGCTCACAAAATCTAAATCCATTATTTCTGCGGGTTTAGGTATTATTGATAAGGATTTTTATTTAGATGCAGCCATCCAGTACTCGAACAGCTATAACTATTTTTTACCTTACTTCACAAAAGACGAAGGCTTGCAGGGGATGGAAAATCAACTGAAATTAACCATCTTCCAAATTACAGCGGGCTTTAAGATTTAAAGATTTCATGTTCATCCCTTTAGTAGATAAGTTAGATTTTAGAGCTACTGCCGCTCCAAAAGTTAAAATAAATTCTCTGCGCTCTTAACCCTTTTTCTTTTTACCCTTAACGTGAGAGGATTTATGCAGATCTTTCGTAACATTGCATCAGAAATAGAAACAACTAGAAAATGAAAAAATTATTAATCTCGTCATTAATTTTATTAATAGTAGTAACATTTATGAGTTGCGAAAAAGAAACAGTAAATCCAATCGAACCTCGTTATTCAATCGAGGGTAAATGGCTATGGTCACCGAGTGAAGATAAAGCAGATGCAAATACAATGTATGAGTTCGTAGATGGAATAAGATACACGAGTTACGCAATCGATACAGATTTTAATGCCTTAGATAGTTCAGATAGAATTCCAGGTACCAAAACGTATACCTTTAATGGAGATACCTTAGTGTTAGATGGAACACCACTGGGAATTACATTTGAATGTGATGGAGGTATTGTCCTTATGCATAATGGGCAATGGACTAACCAACTTTGGAGATTAAGTTCTAATTGTCAATAGAACTTTTGAAATTTTCGTTGAGATTTGCCTAAGGCATTAGGAGAGTTCATCTTCCTAATCTACAAAACCCTAAAATAAACGCTCATTTTTTACTAAATTCGCAGCCTTAAATACCTATGTATCCTACACTGAAGCACATGAACTGGCCAGCTCTTGAAAAAGAAGTGAAAGCCTATTGGGAGAGCAAGAACGTTTTCCAACAAAGCGTAGAATCCAGACCGAAGGATAGACCGTATGTTTTTTATGAGGGGCCGCCAAGTGCCAACGGAATGCCCGGCATACACCATGTGATGGGGCGAGCCATTAAAGATACGTTTTGCAGGTATAAAACCCTGCAAGGCTTCAGGGTAGAACGCAAGGCAGGATGGGATACCCATGGCTTACCTGTGGAATTGCAGGTTGAGAAGCGATTGGGGATTCGGAAAGAGGATGTAGGGAACAAAATTTCCGTTGAAGACTACAACAAGGAATGCAAGGAAGACGTCTTAAAGTTTAAAGATGTTTGGGATGAATTAACTGAAAAAATTGGGTATTGGGTAGATTTAGACGATCCCTATATTACCTATGAGAACGATTACATTGAAGTGCTATGGGCACTGCTAAAAAGACTGTACGACAAAGGTCTAATTTATAAAGGATTCACCATTCAACCCTTCAGTCCAGCTGCCGGAACAGGTTTAAGTAGTCACGAGCTCAATCAACCGGGAACCTATAAAAATGTAAAAGATACCAGTGCCATTGCACAGTTTAAGGTAGAGGGAACAACAAATGATTTCTTTTTAGCTTGGACGACGACTCCTTGGACTTTGCCAAGCAATACGGCTTTAGCTTTAGGAGCTAAGATAAATTATGTTAAAATAGCCACTTACAATCAATACACCAAGGAGCTTATACAGGTATACTTGGCCAAGGATCGTTTAAGCGTGTATTTTAAACCAGAAGCCGAAGTGGATGAACTGCCCCCATTAGAAGAGGGTGCTAAGGTATATCCATGGAAAATTGTTTCTGAACATAAGGGAACTGATTTAGCTGGAATGAAATACGAGCAATTATTGCCCTACGTTCAACCCGAAGGCAAAGCATTTGTTACTCTTTTGGCGGACTTTGTGAGTACTAGTGATGGAACAGGTATAGTTCATTTGGCGCCCAGTTTTGGTGCTGACGATAAAAGAGTGGCGGATCAAAATGGAATAGATTCCCTAACCTTGGTGAATAGGCAAGGTAAACTTGTAGATGAGGTCACCGATTTTGCGGGCGAATATGTAAAGGCTTCGTACTATAAGGAGGAAGAATTAGAGGCAGAGCGGATAAAGCAAGGGCGCGATAAATACCTCAATGTAGATGAGCGCATCTGCATTAAATTAAAAGAAGAAAACAAGGCCTTTAAAGTAGAAAAGTACGAACACAATTATCCGCATTGTTGGCGCACGGATAAACCCATTTTATATTATCCTTTAAAAAGTTGGTTTATTAAAACCACGGCGTACAAAGACCGTTTGGTGGCTTTGAACAAAACCATCCAATGGAAACCCAAAAGTACGGGTGAAGGAAGATTTGGAAATTGGTTGGAAAACCTAGTCGACTGGAACTTGAGTAGAACAAGGTATTGGGGAACTCCACTTCCTATTTGGAGAACAGAAGATGGTTTGGAGGAAAAATGCATTGGAAGCATCCAAGAATTAAAATCTGAAGTGCAAAAAGCCAATGAGTCCTTAAACCTAAGTCAAGAGATTAATGATGTTACTTTAGATTTACATAAGCCTTTTGTAGACAAATTAACTTTGGTGAGCGACTCGGGGAAAGCCATGACCCGCGAGCCAGATTTAATAGATGTTTGGTTTGATAGTGGAGCAATGCCTTATGCTCAAAGAGGTTTAGAGAATTTAGACTTTAACAAGCCTTTTGGCGAGAATGGTTGTGCAGATTTTATTGCGGAGGGCGTGGACCAGACCAGAGGTTGGTTCTTTACCTTACATACCATTGCAACTTTGTTATTTGATGAGGTGGCTTATAAGAATGTAATTGCCAATGGCCTTGTTTTAGACAAGGATGGCAATAAAATGAGCAAACGTTTAGGGAATGTAGTTGATCCCTTTGAAACGGTAGAGAAATACGGAGCGGATAGTTTGAGGTGGTATTTAACAAGCAATGCGCAACCTTGGGATAATTTTAAATTTAATATTACAGGCGTAGAAGAGTCTCAGCGTAAGTTTTTGGGAACACTTTACAACACCTATAGCTTTTTTGCCATATATGCCAATATTGATGCGTATTCTTATGATTCTGAAAACCTAGTTCCAAAGGATAAGTACACGGAGCTGGATGTATGGATCACAAGTAAGCTGAATGAACTTATTGGCACGGTAGAAGCCTGCATGGATGATTATGATGCAACCAATGCGGCAAGAGCTATAGAGAGTTTTGTGAACGATGAGCTAAGCAATTGGTACGTTCGTCTAGGGCGTAAACGTTTTTGGAGAGGGGATTTGGATGAGGACAAAAAAGTGGCCTATCAATGTTTGTTCGAGTGCCTGAGTACTATTGCTCAACTTATTAGCCCCATCAGTCCTTTTTACGCGGAGTGGATGTGGCGCAGTTTACATGGTGAGAATGCAAACTCTGTGCATTTAAGTTATTTTCCAAAAGTGGATCAGGATTTGATTCAAACGGATTTGCAAGAAACCATGAGTAAAGCACAAACCTTATGCAGTTTAACCTTTAGTTTACGTAAAAAAGAGAACATTCGTGTTCGCCAACCATTGCAAAAAATAATGGTGCCTATTTTACAAGAAAAAATCAAGCATCAGATTGAGCATATGAGTGATTTAGTTAAATCTGAGGTGAATGTAAAAGAAATTGAATTTTTGGATGCAGAAAATGCGTTGATTTCAAAAAAAATAAAATTAGACTTCAAAAAACTGGGACCAAAACTTGGGCCAAATATGAAAATGTTGGCCGGAGTAGCTGCCAAATTTACGCAGGATGACATAAGGAATTTGGAGTCGAATGGCCATTTGGCTGTAGAAATAGGAGGCGCAGAATTTGAACTTTTGCTCGAAGATGTTGAGCTGAGCAGCGACAGTGTTCCTGGGCTGCAAGTAGCCTCGGAAAAAGGGCTCACCGTTGCTCTTGATGTGAATATTACCAATGAGTTAGCACAAGAAGGAATTGCACGGGAACTGGTGAATAGAGTTCAGAATTTTAGAAAAGAGAGTGGTTTCGAAGTGACGGATCGCATCGTCTTATTCGTAGATTCGAGTGATAAAATTAGTGAAGCGATTGTATCGTTTAAGGATTATATTTGCCAAGAGGTACTCGCCTCGGATTTGAAGTTACAAAGTACTAGTGGCAAAGTGTTTGAAACAGATATTGAAGGCGATGTAGTAAAACTTACAATAACAAAATCATAGAGAATATGGCAGACGAAAAATTAAGATATACGAAGGAAGAACTCCAAGAGTTTAGAGATATTATTCTAGGTAAATTAGAGATAGCCAAAGGGGAGTTTAATGGCTTGAAAGAGGGCCTTAAGAATGATGCGGCCAATGGCGGTGATAGCAATAAAAACCTTACGTTTGAAGATGGCGCGGAAACCTTTGAAAAAGAGAATTTAAACCAGCTTGCCGGCAGACAACTTAAGTTTATCCAAAATTTAGAGGGTGCTTTAGTACGCATTGAAAACGGCACGTATGGAGTGTGTAGAACCTCTGGCCAATTAATTCCAAAGGAAAGGTTGAGGGCAGTGCCTCACACCACCCAAACCATTGAAGCTAAACTCAACAGAAAATAATACATTGGATACTCCTGCTTTAAAAAGTTCCAAAGCATTGCTTTGGCCAATTTACATTATACTTCTATTGGTTGTTATTGACCAGGCCATCAAGGTTTATATTAAAACGAATTTTCACTTAGATGAGAGCGTTGATGTTTTTGGAGACTGGTTCAAACTCTATTTTGTAGAGAATAATGGAGCTGCTTTTGGGCTTGAACTAGGAGGCAATATTGGGAAATATATATTAACGGGCTTTAGACTTTTTGTAACGGTCATTGGATTTTTATATTTAAAATCCTGCGTAGCAAAGGGAGCAAAAAAAGTATTGATTGTAGCTCTATGTTTAATTCTTGCTGGTGCTATTGGCAATATTATTGACAGTGTGTTTTATGGGGTCATTTTTAACGATATTAATTTATACCAAGGGCTATGGTTTCAGGGCCAGGTGGTAGATATGTTCTATGCTCCCATGGTTAATGGGGCATTTCCTTCATGGATTCCTATTTGGGGTGGTGAGCACTTTACTTTTTTTAGTCCGATTTGGAATTTTGCAGATGCCTGTATCTCTGTAGGTATTTTTGCCATTATTCTTGGCCAGAAAGTATTATTTGAGGAACCTTTAGAAGAGGATAAATCTTTAGAGAAAGAGGCATTGACTTCGGAGACAACAGATATAGAATCATAAGAACATGAGCGGCAAGGAAACAATATTGGTTATTGGTAGCTGCGGTCAGCTAGGGACCGAATTGGTAGAATCTTTGCAAAAAATATATGGAGCAGCCCAAGTAATTGCAGCCGATATCCGCAGATCAGACAATCCTGTATTCCAAAATGGGCCCTTTGAAATCCTTGACATATTGGATCAAAAAAGGCTTACTGAAATTGTTGCTAAATACAAACCTACACAGGTTTATCATTTGGCAGCTTTGCTTAGTGCAACGGCAGAACAAAAGCCGGAGTTTGGTTGGAAGTTGAACATGGACGGTCTCTTTAACGTATTGAACCTTGCTAGAGATGGGGGTATTATTAAAAAAATATACTGGCCGAGCAGTATTGCTGTTTTTGGGCCAAACACCATTCGAAACAACACGCCTCAATATGGGGCCATGGATCCAACCACTATTTATGGAATTAGTAAGAACGCAGGCGAACTATATGCCCAGTATTACTTTAATCGTTGGGGGATAGATGTACGTAGTTTGAGATACCCTGGCCTTATTGGGTACAAAAGCGCTCCGGGAGGAGGAACCACAGATTATGCCGTTCAAATTTATCATGATGCTTTGGAGGGAAAGACTCATGAGTGTTTTTTAAGCGAGCAAACGACGTTACCCATGCTTTATATGCCCGATGCGCTAAAAGCCACTTTGGATATTATGCATGCTCCTGCTGCTGATATTAAAATAAGAACAAGCTATAACTTAGCAGGCATGAGTTTTAATCCTAACGAGATTAGTGAGGCTATTAAACAGATCATACCCGACTTTAGCATAACCTATAATCCAGATTACAGGCAAGCCATTGCGGATTCTTGGCCAGCTATTATTGATGATAGCAGAGCCAGAGAAGATTGGGGATGGAATCCTGCGTATTCCCTCGAATCTATGTCGAAGGACATGATTGATAATTTGCGAGCACTTAAGGGCCAGGCCATTTAAATAGCACTATTTAGGAAATTGTTATGCTACAGGAAGACTTGTTCCTAAGCCCTGTTTAGTTTATCTTTAGATGTATGAAAATTATACTCCGTGCATGGAAAATGGATGATTTATCGAGTTTGCAGAAGTATGCAAACAATCTCAATATTGCCAAATATATGACGGATCAATTTCCCCATCCATATACCAGGGAGGCAGGGCGTACATTTATTGAATTTGCGAATAAGGAGAACCATTCGCGAATGTGGGCGATAGAATATAAGGGCGAGGCTATTGGAGGGATTGGCCTACATACCACCCGAGATGTGTTGAGAAAAAATGCAGAGATTGGGTATTGGATTGGCGAAGATTTTTGGGGTCAAGGTCTTATGTCAGAAGCTATTGGAGAAACTATAAAATGGGGCTTTAATCACTTAGATGTTAACCGAATATATGCTCGGGTATTCGGTAATAATATGCGTTCCGCAGCCTTGCTAGAAAAATGTGGTTTTCAGAAAGAAGTGCATGTGAAGGATGGAATTTTTAAAAACAATGAATTTCTAGACGAACTTCTATTTGCTATACGCAAATCAAATCCCCTGATTTCATTTTAGCTTATCGGCAAAGGTTTACTGCACCACCTTATTGGCACAGCTGCTACTGGCAAATGCATCGGGTTTGGCCTTAAATTCAAATCCCATTCCTAAGATATAGCCCATGGCCTCTTTTAAAGCGACATTGCTTTCAAAATTTGGACTTTGATTTATATCGGCATGGACTTCCATGGGAATATCATAGCGATCGAGTAAGTCGCATAATTTGTAGGCTGTTCCAATGGCTCTGCTCACTTCGTCCAGCATGCGTTGCTTTATCTTTCCATGATAATTTTTGTTATTTTCTTTTGCCACAAAAATGAAGCCTCCTCGCTTTTCTCGGATAAAAACCACGGCCGTAGCAAACTGGCAATCGACTCCATGCATTTGACTATCGCAACCAATACATACCTTAATTTTATTCCCTTCCGCTATTTCACGGATGATGGTATTTTCAACTTCTTCTGAAATATCAGCGATTTGTATTCCACCTAGCGTCCGCCATTTTAAATCCATTTCTCAAAGTTATAGATCATTCATTAGTAAAGTGATAGCCTATGGTTAAGTTGTGATTAATTATAGAAATGTTGAAAACCAGAGGGTTGGATGATTTTAGTTCTTTTGGGAGGATGAAATCTAAAATACCAAGGAAGTAAGTATCTACTTTTTTCATTTATCCATTTTAATTTAAATCATACCTTTGTACCTCATGAAATTTGTAACTTATACCTATAATAATAATGCCCAAGCGGGTTTACTCGTGGACGGAAATATGTATCCTATTGCAGTAATAAATAGCAATCTTTCTTCTCAAATGTCGGATTTGCTTAGTGATTGGGAAAATAGTAAAGCAGCTTGCGAAGCTATCGAAACCGATATTAAAGCTGGGAATCATGCTAGTTTAGCGACGGCGTACAATGAGAATGGGGTGCTTTCACCGGTTCCAAATCCAACCAGTTGTAGAGATGCGTATGCTTTTAGACAGCATGTGGCCAGTGCGCGAAGAAATAGGGGAGTAGATATGATTCCAGAGTTTGACCAATTCCCAATTTTCTATTTTACCAACCATAATGCGATCCAGGGTCCAGGAAATATTAATTGCATGCCGGATCATTTTGAGAAATTAGACTTTGAATTGGAGGCGGCTGTAGTTGTTGGAAAACGAGGAAGAAATATTAAAGCATCTGAGGCGGATGATTACATTGCGGGGTATATGATTATGAATGATATGAGTGCTCGCGCTATGCAAATGGAAGAAATGAGATTGAACCTTGGCCCTGCCAAGGGAAAAGATTTTAGTACGGTGATAGGCCCTTTCTTTGTTACTCCAGATGAGTTAGAAGATTATAAAGTGGATTGTAAACCGGGACATACGGGCAATGCCTATAACCTTACCATGACCTGTAAGGTAAATGGAGTAGAGGTAAGTAGAGGAAATGTTGCTGATATGGATTGGACTTTCGCCGAAATTTTAGAACGGTGTGCTTACGGAACAGATATTATTCCGGGAGATGTTATTGGAAGTGGAACGGTTGGAACAGGATGTTTCTTAGAACTAAACGGAACAGCAAAACGAAACAATCCGGATGCAGTGCCGCAATGGTTGGAACCTAATGATGAAGTGGTAATGGCGATTGATGGTTTAGGTACATTAAACAATACCATTAAGGCGGTGGACTCTGATATGAGTTTGTTTGCAATTAAGAAGTAGAGATACTTTATAATACAAAAGGTCGTTAAGATTAAACTCTTAACGACCTTTTTGTTGAGCGTATATTTTTAGCTCTTATAAATTATTTTCTTCTGCTTTAAGGAACTCAAAAAGAGCTTCTCCTTTTAATAAGCCTTTGGCTAGAAGAGCCAGACTAAAGGCTTTACTCATTTTTTCTTTCTGTGCTTTTGGTTTCTCAGCTAAGAATGTTTTTGCCTTTGGGTGGTTGGTGTTTACAATGAAATTGAATTTTTGGGGCATTGCTCCAAACATGGCGTTTCCTTGCATTTTACTCATTTCCTGCATTCTTCGCATAAACTCATCTTCGGTAACGGTAATAAAGGAAGAGTTGGGAGAAAGGGCCTCCGTTTTAACTTCATAGGTCTCATCTGCAATTTGCTTTGTAAAAGCCTCTTGCAGGGCCTTGGTTTCGTCTTCGCTTAGCGCATTTGCGGTTTCTTCATCTTTTTCTACCAACTGATCTACGGGAGCCGCATCCACTCGTTTGCAGGTAATTTCTTCAAAGTTTTGCTCCAAGTATCCTGTGATGTGCGTATCTAAAACTCCATCAAGGATGGCTACTGCATACCCGCGTTCTTGGGCTTCTTTGATTTGAGCAAACTCTGCTTCTTTATTATTGGCATAGAGAAATACGGTTTTCTTGTCCTTATTTAGCTGGTTGGTTTTGCTCAGATCTATAAATTCTTGAATGGTGTGGTATTTTCCATCCGCATTACGCACGAGACAGAAGTTTTTTGCTTTTTCGGCAAATTTCTCCTCGCTGAGCATTCCGTATTTTACAAATACATCTACAAACTCCCATTTGGTTTCAAAATCTTCCCGATCTGCCTTGAATAGGTCGGCGAGTTTACTTGCTACTTTTTTACTAATGTGGCCGGTAATCTTCTTCACATTTCCATCGGCCTGTAAGCTACTTCTACTCACATTTAGAGGAATATCAGGCGAGTCAATAACTCCATGCAGCAACATAAGGTATTCTGGCATAATGTCTTTTACATTATCCGTTACATACACCTGGTTACTGTATAATTGAACTTTGTGTTTTTCTGCTTCTATGGCATTTTTGATCTTAGGGAAATAAAGAATTCCAGTGAGGTTAAAGGGGAAATCAACATTTAAATGTATCCAAAACAACGGGGCTTCTGCCATTGGATATAATTCTTTATAAAAATTAATGTAATCATCATCAGTCAATTCACTTGGAGTTCTCATCCAAAGCGGCTTGGTATTGTTCACTACTTTTTCGTCAAACTCAATAGAAACAGGTAAAAATCTGCAATACTTATCTAATAAGGACTGAATTTTAATTTTTGTGCCAAATTCGGCACTTTCCTCGTTTATGTGTAGGATGATATCTGTCCCTCTAGTTTTACGTTTTCCTTTGGTTATTTTATAATTGGTGCTTCCATCGCAGGTCCAATGGGCTGCTTCGGAGCCATCTGCATGACTCAGCGTATCAATTTCTACCTTATCTGCAACCATAAATGCAGAATAAAAACCCAATCCAAAATGACCAATAATTCCTGCGTCTGTTTTGTCTTTGTATTTTTCAACAAATTCCTCGGCTCCAGAAAAAGCCAGTTGATTGATGTATTTTTCTATTTCCTCCGCTGTCATTCCTATTCCATTATCGCTAATGGTTAGGGTCTTCTTTTCCTCGTCTAAAGCAATGCTTATTTTTAGTGCGCCTAATTCTCCTTTGTACTCACCCATTGATTTAAGGGAGTTTAACTTTTGGCATGCATCGGTTGCATTAGATACAAGCTCTCGTAAGAAAATCTCGTGATCCGAATACAAGAACTTCTTAATAATCGGGAAAATATTCTCCGTATTAACTGAAATATGACCTTTTTTCATATCTCCTTAACATTCAAATGGTGTGCCTTTGAAACAGGAATAGACAAAGTGGCAGTTTTAGGCGGTTGGGATGCAACTAAACGGTATAGGCTTGCATAAAAAAGGAGCTTGATTTCTCAAGCTCCTTTTAGTTTTAATTCTTTATGTTTAATTATCGATTGTTGCTTTCGCATTCACAATCCTTATTCACGAATCCTTCTTTACCATCATTGGTTTTGCACTTGTCGCGGAAGTTTAATTCCAACTTAGGGCAGTCGAATTTTTTTTCTTCTGCCTTCGTTTCGCATCCGCAATCTTTATTTACGAATCCTTCTTTACCATCTCTAGTTTTACACTTGTCGCGGAAGTTTAATTTCAACTTAGGGCAGTCGAATTTTTTTTCTTCTGCCTTCGTTTCGCATTTGCAATCTTTGGTTACTTTTCCAATTTTACCATCTTTTGTTTTACAGAAATCATTGACGTTTAACTTCAATGTTTTGCAATCATAAGTGGTGTTTTTGTTTCCAGAGCCTTTACCTGTATACTTTGAGTATTTTTTGCAGGAAATAAAAAATACACCTGAGCCAAGAACAAGGAGAAGAATAAATTTAAAAGTCTTATTCATATTATTTTGTTTTTTTGAATTTCAAATATACTAAATAAATAGAAACTTATATATGTACGCACATCCAGTGCTTTTTACTTTACCTCGACAAGAGCTCAGGTCTCCTGTAACGCTGATCATGAAATATACTTTTCAAGTTTTATTTTTTTATTACCTTCAGTATTTCTGAAACGCCTTCCGTAGAGAGTTCAATAACATACACCCCTGGTGCCCAAGGAGAAGCGTCTATATGGTGTGCTCCATTGGTATATCGGAAATTTTCCTTGTATACTCTTGACTTTTGAAGGTTGGTAACGGTAACTTCATATGCCTGCCCTACTACTAAATCAATGGTTAGATTGAGCGTATTGGCTATTGGGTTTGGATAAGCAGATAGGTGAATTGGATTTTCTAAATCGAAAAATTGTGCGATTTGGATAGTACTGTAGTTGGAAGTTCCATCCAAACCAACTTGATTGAGCCTGTAGAAAACAGTGTTTTCTGATGTTTTTATGGTATTATCTCTATAGTTATAATTCTTTTGCTGATGGCTCGTTCCGTTCACAGATACATCTGCAATGGCTTCAAAATGAATTCCATCATAGCTTCGCTCAAGGCTAAAGTGGCTGCTGAGGGTCTCAAGAGGGGTCGCCCAACTTAGTAATGCGGCATGTTGATCTGTTGTTTCCACATTAAAATTGGTTAAATTAACCGGTAAACCAATAGCAGGGTTTTCGTTGCCAACTGTATAAAATGTACCAGGTGAATTTTGGTTATTGTATTCTGTTAGAATCCAATCTGAAGAAAAATCAGTGAGTGCTATTCTCATTTCATCTAGAATTCCGTTGAAACTACTGCTAGATGTATTAAAGCTACCAAAATACTGAATATGACCATTTGCAAGTGTTGTACCTGCATCTACAGATATCGTTGCAAAAAGGGAGCCATTTATAAAAATTTCAACTTCGTCGGCGGATACATCACAAACAGCATGTAACAGGTACCAGGTGTTCGCATTGATTGTACTTGTTGAGCCAGTAAAAGTTTGACCTGTTCCTGAGCCTTTGTGGTATATATATATTTGGTCATTGGCGTTATTGATGGCTAACTGTCCAAAACCAGTTACACCTCCACCACCTGGCTTCTTATTAAATATTGTTTGGTAGCTAGAGCCAGCCAAATCGTCGGTTTTAAACCATGCAGAAAAGGTGAAATCATTAGTATTTAAATCTAAAGTATTGTTATCACTCATTTGGTATCCATCATTTGAACCATCGAAATCTGTCCCAAACCCAATTTTACCCGTCACTACATCGTTTGTAGTCATGCTTCCAAAAGAGCTTGCGTTAAAGGTTTCTGCTGTTGAGTTTACGATGACTCCAGTAGGCACATCATTCATGTGTAAGTTTACGATATAATCACTATTCCATGTGGCAGTGCTGGAAGGGTCTACTGTAACACCTGAGTTTCCATAATACATATACAACTCTGTATTATTTGTTGGCGAAAGGCTGTCTATTTTCACCCATGCGATAAATTCTCCAGTTGATGCAACATATTTTTCTATTTGATGTGTATAAACAACATTTCCATTCAGATTGGTAAAGAGGATATCGTATCCGTTACTACTGGTTACATTTCCTGAATTTCCCGTTGTTCGCAAGTCGTTGTCCACAACAGATATAAGCACGGGAAAGTTGATTAGGTTACTACTACCAGAAACATTAGAACTATTAATGGTAATTTTTTTTCCATACGTATATCCAGAGGGCTGCGCCTTAACGGTAGAGTTGACTGAAAATAGGATGAGTATGATTAAGGAGTATTTAAAAGAGAACTTCATTACATAAATATTTGTTACAAAAAAACTACAAATTTGTAAAAAAATCAGGTTTTTTTACAAATTTTTATCTATCAAATGTCTTTCGTCAAAGAAATTTGATAGACTCACGGGAAATACAGACCTCGTATTATACTCTGTCTCTAAATTGCCGTTAAGGGTTTCACTACGTTTAGTGGCCTTAGGAAGGCTCTGGCTTAACAGGTTTTGGCATGAGCTAGTGAATACTTAAGATTTTAAAATGAAGACGAACGGCTGCTATATATTGTTGCGCATTCGTGCTTTTATTTCTTTGTTAATATATACAGGTTTGTCTTTTTGTTTTAAAAGACCGTTGTTTAATAAGTGATCAAACCAAATAGAAAATATTTTTGCTCCTTTAAAATTTAAATGTTCCAAATCTCCAAATTCAGAATTCTTTAAAGGGAATTTTGAAAAATCAAGATATTCAATGGAGGAATAGCGACTATTTCTTATTTGTTGATATATACTTTCATTTGAGTAGCCCGAGTGTTTTTTGTGTTGTGGGCTCCGTATTAAAATTGCATTTTTCCCTTGTTCTTGGCAAAACCTAAGAAGTTTTGATAGGTAGTTTAAATTAATTTCTGATATTGGAATAGCTTTTTCCTTAAATGCATTTGATTTCACAGAGCCTAATAAAGAATCGGTCTTATTTGTCTTAAGAGATAAGTAGCCACCTATTGAGTTAGAATAACTATAATTTTGATTTAGTATCTGGCTAAAATTATTTTTAAAAGAAAGCGAACTTGAATTTAAGAAGCCTGATAAATTATTTTTTATCAGTACTTTTTTATCAGTGCTGTTCATAAATGGGGCATATTTAGGATACCCGTAATCTATATACGCTTCTTCCCATATCCAGTCATTCATTGATTCGTTGATTTGATTGTTTGTGAACTCAATAAAAACGGTCTCAATAGAAGGGTTTTGCTCTATGACTTTCTTTGCCTTAAAATAAGTGTAATAATAGGATTCGGCAGATTCAGAAATGTTTTTAAGGTGAGTAATGAACGAATCATTAAATGCGCACTCTGGGTGTGAATGGCCCAAAACCAAGTACTTTGTATTGGTCTTTAATTTAAAGTCAGCCTTCTTGTTAATTTGAGCCTCAAATGATTCAATAAATATAAAAATTATTGCGAATAGTACACTTAGTAGAAATGCAGTGAATTTTATAAAGTTCCTCATTATTAGAATTGGAAATATATAAATTCTTGTTGTTCCCCCTGAAAAATAAATATTAGAAGACCAATGGATAGATATATTCCCCATCTAAAAACACGTCTTTCAAAAACGTCGATTCCTGAGATAGCATATTGTCCTTTTCTACCGAGCCATTCTATTAGAATGAAAATTATCAATAAAATGAATAATATTTTGTTCGCGTCGTCATTTTCGTAAGCAGGATATGTAAATAAAGTTTTAGAAAACATTTCAGAGATATAGTTAAATGCATGCGTTATGTTCTCTGCTCTAAAAAATATCCAAGCAAATGTGGTTAAGGCGAACGTCGATATCATTTTTACAAGTTCCTTAACGCTTGGTAAGTATCTATGTTCAGCGACTATATTCAAATTATTTCTATTGTTATTTGTGAGAAGAATAGGTAAAAAGTAAAGTGCATTTAAAGCTCCCCAAATTATAAATGTCCAATTAGCGCCATGCCAAAAACCACTAACAATAAATATAATAAAAACATTTCGAATTTTATTCCAACTTCCTCCACGGCTTCCTCCAAGTGGGATGTATAGGTAATCTCTAAACCATGTGGAAAGAGATATATGCCAGCGTCTCCAGAATTCTGCAATATCTCTTGAAAAGTAAGGGAACGCGAAATTTTGCTTTAAGTTAAATCCAAATAATCTAGAGGTCCCTATGGCAATATCTGAATAACCAGAAAAATCACAATAAATTTGAATGCTAAAGAAGAGGGCTCCAAGCACTAAGGTGCTTCCTGAATATTCAGCAGAATTATTAAAAATTATATTTGCATGGTATGCGCAGTTATCGGCAATCACTATTTTCTTGAATAATCCCCAAAGTATTTGCCGCATTCCATCAACAGCTTTCGAATAATCAAATTGCCGTTTTGTATAAAATTGAGGAAGTAAATTAGTGGCCCGTTCAATAGGGCCTGCAACCAATTGAGGAAAGAAACTTACAAATGCAGAAAATGCAATAAAGTCTTTGGTCGATTCAAGCTTCTTATTGTAAATATCGATGGTATAGCTCAGTGTTTGAAAAGTATAAAAGCTAATACCAACCGGTAAAATGATGTTTAAAGAATGTCCTTTTATTTCAGTTCCAAAAAATGAAAAAGCAGTAATAAAGTTATCAAGAAAGAAGTTATAGTATTTAAAGACACCCAGAAAACCTAAATTGACAAGGATGCTAATCCAAAGAAGTATTTTTCTTCTTCCTTTACTGTGGCTATTTGTTAAGCCAAGTCCAATACTATAATCAACAACAGTGCTAAAAATAATTAGGAATAAAAATCGCCAGTCCCACCAGCCATAAAAAGTATAGCTAGCAAGAACTATTAATAGATTTTGTACTTTTAAATTCTTATACTTTATGAACCAATAGAGTAAAAAAACTACAGGTAAAAAAATTGCAAAATCAATAGAGTTAAATAACATTTTTTAGACCAATTGTTTGTTTGCTTTTCTATGGTATGGAGTTCGAGGCATTAAATAAAGTTGAAATATAATGTACTTAGTTGACTCAATGCAAGCACTTACCATATTTTAGCTTTTTAAATGCTATGTAAAAGTATTTATAACCGACCTAGTTTAGTGGTGCAGAGCAGAATCGAATTGCTGACCTCAAGGTTATAGAGTAATCTCCCAATTGCACTATCTTTGCCTATGCTCAAATACACAATACTCTCATTTATTGCTTATTTCTCATTTATTAATACAAATGTTTTAGAAGCACAATCGGCTCAAAATTCAATCAATGCTCCTGGAACATTTAATTTCAACACGGCAAATTCAGTAGATGGAAATCAAACAAGGGAGGAGTATGATAGCGATGGAGATGGCACTGCAGACGCAATTTACACCTATACCTATGATGCCAATGGAAACCAAACAACGCAGGAGTATGATAACGATGGAGATGGCACTGTAGATGAGATTTATACCTACACCTATGATGCCAATGGAAATGAAGCAAAGGAGGAGTATGATGGAGATGGAGATGGTACTGCAGAGTATATTGTTACCTATACCTATGATGTCCATGGAAATCAAACAAGGGAGGATCGGGATTTCGGTGGAGATGGCACTGCAGACAGAATTTACACCTATATCTATGATTCCAATGGAAACCAAACAAGGCAGGAGCAGGATAGAGATGGAGATGGCAATGTAGACAGAATTTACACCTATATTTATGATGCCAATGGAAATCAAACAAGGGTTGAGTATGATAGAGATGGAGATGGCACTGCAGATGAGATTTACACTTATACCTATGACGCCAATGGAAATCAAACAAGGGATGAGCGGGATTTCGGAGGAGACGGCACTGCAGACAGAATTTACACCTATACCTATGATGCCAATGGAAATCAAACAAAGTTTGAGCAGGATAGCGATGGAGACGGCACTTTAGACGAGATTAGGACCTATACCTATGATATCAATGGAAATCAAATAAGACAGGAGTATGATTTCGGTGCAGATGGCACTGTAGACAGAATTAACACCTATACCTATGATGCCAATGGAAATCGAACAAGGTATGAGTATGATAGAGATGGAGACGGCACTTTAGACGAGATTAGGACCTATACCTATGATGTCAATGGAAATCAAACAAGACAGGAGTATGATTTCGGTGCAGATGGCACTTTAGACAGAATTTACACCTATACCTATGATGCCAATGGAAATCAAACAAGGGTTGAGTATGATAGTGATGGAGATGGCACTTTAGACAGAATTACCACCTATACCTATTTAAATACACTGCTTTGCCCAGATTTAGCAAAGGGACTTGTTCATAAGCTTCTGGTTGATATTCCAGAAAGTGGTGTTTGGCGATTTTCTTTATGTGGTTCTGATTTTCAGAATGTAATGGCATTAAGCTCAACTGAACATTGTGATTCTAATTTGTTTTATGCGAACGATGGTTGCTTTAATAATGATGCAACGGCCGATGTAAGACTTGAGGAGGCAGGAAAGTATTATCTTACTGTTGGAGGTAAGTGGAATAAAGATAATGGAAACTATACTTTAGAAATTACACGTCTTCAAGGGTTAGATGTTCAGTCAATCGAGGAGGATTTAATTTCTATTTACCCAAATCCAGCACAAAATCAAATCACTATAAATTCAAACATAAAAATGGATTCGTACCTTATTTTTAATGCTTTGGGTAAAATAGTGATGAACGGAGATTTTACGAATACAGCGATTAATATTGAATCACTTAATGCAGGTATCTTTTTTATTGCGTTAAGAGATAAAGATAATAATCAGACATACCACAAGAGATTTGTTAAATAGATCAGCTTTAATTCTTTGAATAGATTTCTCACTAAGAATTGACCGTATGGCAGGGTATAATCAATAACTGGATGAACCTGCAAACCGCCTGTTCCCCACTCTTCACCCACGTGCAAAATAAAGAAAATGGGGAAATTGTATTATGTTTGCATGAGTGGGTATGTCACTGTGTATGCCTCTTTACAGAATAATTATGAAAAAAAGTTTCAAACTTTCAGTGCTTGTATTTGTGAGTTTATTCTACTTGCAAGTGAATGCTCAAGGCGTAGGTGTTCAGTTTTACCAAGGAGCCAATAAGCCCATGGTATCATTTGAGGGCAATGGAGAATCCATTTCCTACAAAAGCAATTTTAGCAGTGATACCAGGATTGGTATATGGGTTGGAGATTTAAGTAAACTTAGTTTCTCTACTTTGGTTGGAGCATCCACGGTGAATGCTATTTATACCAGTAATGATATTATATCCTCATTTACACACTCCAGTTTTTTAATAGATGTTCCAATCCGTTATTCTTTTCTTAAATCACCCATAAGTTCCATCGCTGTGGGTCCATCTTTGGGGGTATTAGTGGCCTCCTCTCAAGCTACAAATGGGATACCTGTTCGGTCGGAGAAAAATTTCACTCAAACCAATTATTCCCTCATGACTGAAATTGCTTTCTCGGGCTTTTCGAATGGAAAACTTAGCTTACATCCATACGTAAGTTATAGAATGATGCTTAACAGTGCAGATAGCGATGGAGATAACCTTCGCATCAATGGCTTGTCATTTGGACTACGAATGGATTTAACAAAATGAGGAGATTTGCCTTCATAACAATAGCATTGCTATTTTCAAGCAACATATTTGCTCAAAAAATAGTACGTTCCTCCATCGGATGTTTCGGTTCAAGCATAGGTGGAAGTTTTTCAGTGGTGAGTGGAAGCCCTATCTCATCACCCATACTTCAAAATAGAAATACCTCCACGGGGATTTCATTGCAAACAAGACCCTTTATTCATTTGAGATCGAATAATACGTCAACTCCCATTGATATTACTGTTTACCCGAACCCTTCATCGGATATGGTCTATATTAAGACCAGTGCAGACTATAAAGCAATCAAAGTGACCGATGCATCTGGCCGACTTTGCTTTGAAGGCACTAAGCCTCAACTTTCACTGGGCCATTTAATGCCTGGTGTTTATACGATAAAAATTACATTGCCTCAGAATGGCTCATACTCACAATTACTAATTATACATAAATGAAACGCATATTAACACTGGCAGCTGTTTGCCTTTTCGTATTCCAATTAAATGCTCAAACGCTCCCACAGGGGATCGCCTATCAAGCAGTGGCAGTAAAAGAGGGTCCATATTCCCTTGCTGGGCAGAATGCGCCAACCATTTACTGGTCGAATAAAGATATACAAGTGCGATTTACCATATTGGACAAGTACCCAAGTGGAACCTCGCAATACAGCGAAGTACACGCCACAACTACAGATGGTTTTGGGGTATTTAATCTAATCATTGGGCAGGGAGATGTATTATCTGGTGATTTTACAAAGATTCCATGGGAATTAGGAACAGCCCATTTACAGGTAGAAATAGACTTTGATAATGATGGCTCATTTAAGCTTACCTCCTTAGAAAAATTTTGGTCCGTACCCTATGCATTCATTACTCGAAAGAGTGGCTCTGCTTCTACGGATAGCTCATTAAATGCATTGAATAACAAATTTAATTACCTCAGAAATAGAGATAAAGATACCGTAATAGGAAATGAAGGTGGAGTGAGTTATGCGTCCTTGGATAGTTTAAATCAAGTCTTATTGGCTAAGCTGGCTAAACTGGAATCTATGAACGCTTTAGATAAAGATACAGTCATAGGAAATGAGCTACAAAATTTAAGTCTTAAAGGAGATAGTTTAACTATCTCTGATGGAAACACCGTTAAGATAGATTTTCCGATTAACTTGGATAATGATCCAGTGAATGAAATTCAGTCCTTGACTATCAAAGGGGATAGCTTATCGATCTCTGATGGAAACACCGTTAAGATAGATTTCCCTATCAACTTGGATAATGACGCAACAAATGAGATTCAGTCCTTGACTATCAAAGGAGATAGTTTAACTATCTCTGATGGAAACACCGTTAAGATAGATTTTCCGATTAACTTGGATAATGATACCACTAATGAAATTCAAACCATTTCACTAGTTAATGATACGATAAGTTTAAGTAATGGAGGAGGCAATGTTTCGTTAGAATCTATTAAAACCTATGTCAACAGTTCTTCGGGTACTTCGGGTAAAAATGGTACGGTTGACGACATGTGGTTCGGGGTCCGTCCTAACCTGAGTGCTCAACAGCCGCTGCTTTATCTCGATGCAGATACAGTATATGTTTTGGATATTACAAACCGATTAACGCCCTATGTGATTAAACTATACCCAGATGGCTCGCGTGACACCCTTATAAAATTAGCTGATAATGCTAGCTCTGCCAGAAATATGCGTGTGAGCCTTCCTTATCTTTACCACACTGTATATGGCAGCCCAACAAAAACAAAAATTTATCATATCGACACAGGATTTGTTCGTGTAGCAAAAACATCATTTATCCTAAGTAATATTGCTACAGACAATATCACCACTGACGAACATCATAATTTGATTTACCTTGAGAAAGGCTTCAACAGCTTTAGAGCAGGTACAGTATATTTTTATAACTTTAAGAAAGACACAACATACACCCTAACTAATCCAAATTATGATTACCAGGGTTTAACTCCTCCTCAGCTTATCAATGATTCTATGGTTCTTATAGCTCCTCGAATATGGAAAACCAGCTCAGATACTTTAAAACCTACATCTCAAGTAATTGATTTTTATTATTACAGTTCCATTTCACAGCTATTTAAACCTATTGTTATAAACGACCACAAAGTTCTGTATGAAAAACAAGTCTACGAAAGATACGGAACCAGTGCCGGATGGTACACCGTACTCAAACTGTATGACCTTAAAACCCAATCCTCTATAGTTGTTGATGGGAAAAAAGGTAGGGCCCGTGATACCAGAAATGGTGGAACCTATCGCATGTATAATTTTAAGGGAATTTCAGATAAAAAACTATTAATTTCAATGGATTATAATAATACGCTCTATTGGTTTGACAACGATAAAAATTACTTGAAACGCTTTATTCCTCAGTTTCCTGAAGATCAAATCACGCTTAATACGGAGAACCGTTGTTATTATAAACGAATTTCTCTTATATCTGGGACTTATAAAGTAAATAACTTTACTCGATTATCCTTTCCAAATGTCAATTACTCAAGACCCACTTCTGGAATCACATACTTGCATGAGTAAAATAGAAAAATACAATTATGAAAAACGATACCCTTTTTAAGACGTAACTATGCAAATGCAATTTTAAAATAGCATTCCAATAAATCTACACTAAATACTTTAAAACCGAGCTTGTTAGCCAAATTGGTGTACTGTTGCTTTATTCCTACTTTGTCTTCTTCTAAATGATAACGGGCTATAAAAGAAAATAGCTTTATATAATCGATATAGGAATCTAATGCTAAATTAATGTTCACTTTTTCTAACTCACTCGCAGCTCTTTCATGATGCCCCTCTTTGATTGATAAAAACACTTGTCCTATTTGATAAATCCAGAGATGTGTTAATTGATTAAATCCGTCAATATCAAAAATTTCTTCATAGTACCTGTTATAAATAAGGGCAATCAAATCAGTTCTCCTCAAGAGTATTAGAGTAGGAATAATTTCAAAGAAAATTTGATTTTTATCATAGAACTTACTTTCGGTGATTAGCTGCTTAAAAATGGCTTTTCGTTTAGACTCTGGTGAACTATATAATAGATATGCATAATAGCGTCCTTGTACGATGGGATGTGCCTCTTTTAAATTGCAGTATTCTGACAGCCGTAGAGCCTTTTTGGGATGGCCATTTAAAAACCCATGGTAAGAGCTAAGTAAATGCAGAAATAATAAATGATCTCTCTCCTTCTCGAACTGAATGGATTGATGGATCAACTCCATATAACCAAAATTAAAATTGGAGTAATCAATAAAATTATAGACGACTATTCTCCTAAATGGAGGGCTTTGTAAGAGTGCAGAAATAAAGGATGTATCCTTTCCATATGAATGCCTTAGAAGAATGCCAAGTGCTAAAGAAACTCTAAGCTGCTCAGATTTTACTAATGTGTCGAACTTTATTTCAAAAAGCTTAAGGCAAACTGCTTCATTCTTTTGATTTATAAAATGAGTAGCGACATCAATAAAATAGAAAACAAAGTTTTGATTATTTACCTGGCTATTGAAAAACTGAATGTCTTCCTCTGATATTTTCTCTTGCTGCTTCAAACGTAAAACATACAACCAGGGTTCCCAGTTGGGGAAATTATGCTGATTAGAAAAAGAATAGAAATTACGAAACCCTACATACTGAGACAGTCCGTTCAATGTATTTATGTTTGGTTTGGTTGGTGCTAAGAAACCAAAAAATCGCCGTAGCGTATTATAACTCAGATCTAAATCTGAACTCTTATTGATATGTATTAAAAGCAACTTCAAGGTAGCCGCATCTTTAATTGCACTTCCAAATTTCCTTTCGACCCGTTCTTTTAAAAATTTCACCTGATCCACGATCAAATATATTGGTTATGGGCTGAATTTGGGCTATTTTGATGGATTTCTTTTTGAATTTAGTTGCATTTGGATAGTTCTTGCCCCTCTATTGACTCTGGGGGGCATCTATGAAATCAAAAAAATGAATTAAGTGAATGATCTCTAATTGCTTACTTAGACAGATGTTAAATAACAAAACTGGCCTGAATCCCACTAAATCTAAAAGCCATAATTCATAGTGTCTGAAGTGATGTTCCCTGAGCTAAACCTATTCTATAACAACTTTTAATACTTTCTGTTCACCATTAAGAGATGCAACTCTTAAAAAGTAAATTCCTGCTGGAGTCTCTAAATTAAAATGTACAATACTGGCTGATTCAAAGTATCGATTAAAAAGTACTTGGCCCATATTATTGCTTAAAGTTATGTATAATTCAGTTTTTATTTTTCCTAAATCTATTGCGAAATTGCCATGTGTAGGATTGGGGTAAACGGAAAGGTTAGAGAAGTTATTCGCATTATCCTGAATTCCTAAGGAGCAATCTTTGCTGAAGTATGATTGAGAACCAATTTTTGTCCAATTAGCTTGGGAATAAGCATCATCATCCACTTTTATGCACGTGAGATTTTCACAGAAAAGTGCGGAAAAATTTGTAATAATAGTGTTGTTGCCATTTGCAATATCCAATGAAGTAAGCGAGGGATTAGACTGACAGGTTATTCTGGTCAAAGCAGTATTCTTAGTTAAATCAAGAGCTTTTAGTAAATTGTTTCTACACGCCAAAACATCCAAAGCAGAATTTTGAGTTAGATCTAGACGAGTCAGTTGATTCTCATAACAGTATATGTTTTTTAAAGCGGCATTCTCTGCTGTGTTAAGGCTAGTGAGTTGGTTTACATGACAACGCAAATCAGTGAGTGCACTATTCTGTGTTAAATTAAGGCTTGTAAGTCGATTATTGTTACAGCTTAAACTAGTTAAAGCAGAATTTTGAGTCACATCAAGACTACTGAGTTGGTTATTAATACATGTTAATTTCTTTAAAGAGTCAAGATTACTTAAATCAATACGTGTAAGCAGATTATTAGAGCAATATAAATCAGTCAAAGCCGTATTTTGAGTTATATCAAGATTTGTTAGTTGGTTATCAGAACAAAATAGGGTAGTCAAAGCCGTATTTTGGGTTATATCAAGATTTGTTAGAATATTGCCAACGCAGTTTAAATAAGTTAAAGCTGTATTCTTAGTTACATCAAGGCTAGTGAATTGATTGCCTGTACAATATAAAAAAGTCAAAGCTGTATTTTGAGTTAAATCAATACTCTTGAGTGGAGTATTATTGCAAGTAACCGCTCCTAATCGGGGATTGTTGTAAAAAATCAGTTGATTTAAAACGCTACTTCTTACATCAAGGCTTACAAGATTATTATTAGAGCAATTCAAATAGGATAAAGCATCGTTGACACTTAAATCCAGGCGTTGAATTCGATTGTTGTAACAACTCAACGCATCTAAAGCCGTATTTTTAGTTAGAACAAGGCTATTGAGTTGATTATTATAGCATCTTAAATCCTTTAAAGAGTCAAGGCTACTTAAATCAATACTGCTGAGTTGATTACCATTGCAATATAACGTGGTTAAGGAAGTAAAGTCTTCTATACCACTTAGATCACCAATAGATTTATTAGAGACATCTAAATTGCTTAAAGTATTTATATTTTTGGTTGTTACCAATCCATCTATGACAGCATCATGCCCTAAATTGATTAATGTTTGTTCAAAATTCTTATCTGGAATGAGTGTGTTTTGAGCAGAAAGTGCCGCGCTCATCACGAGGGCAAATAAAATGGATAATATATTTTGCATATGAGGGATTTGAGCTGAAGAGTTCGTTTACGAGTTAGTATTTCACCTGATGTTATTCGTTGACATAGCTTAGATGATGTTCAGTACAAATATATACAATTAACTCAAAATAAATACGCTCATAATTGTATTTGTGGAGGGTTTGAGAAAAGCATAAATAAGTTGTATAATCTTTAGCAAAGCTATTCAATTGAGAGTAATTCACAACGTCCTTTAGACTTTGATAGAACCTTAAAATGTTGTAAAATATTTAGCAAAGCTATTCAATTGAAAGCTATTCGCAATTGTATGGAAATGCATCTTCAATTGCATAAGGTGGAGTAATCTCTCAAAAACCGCAAAATGTACAATTCGAAACTTATTGCCTTTACATTTGTTTTTTTAATATCCATTAAAAGCTAAGAAATTAATATGCAAGGGATAAGGTCAATAAAAAAAAGTTTTATTATGCTTTTGTCTGAAAGTACAAAAGATGCCACCGAGAGAGTCATCTTAAGGATTGCCATACTCAGTTACCTGCTGCATTTATTCATTATCTTCCTTAATGTACAAGGCCTGCTTCATTTTGAACAAGAGTTTTTAAAGAATCCCATTGCCGCCATTTATACCCCTTTTTCATTCATCTTGGTTTACGAGGTGTTTCTTCTCATTTACTTTTTACCCAAATCCATTACCGAGTATATAGGCAAGCAATACGAAATCATCACCCTTATCGTTATCCGTCGAATTTTTAAAGACATCACCTACGTAGAGCTAAAGTCGGACTGGTTTTTTAACGAGCACGATTTGCAATTTACCTTTGATGTAGCCACCTCATTAATTCTGTTTTTTATTATTTATCTTTTTTACAAGAGCATTAAGAAAAGAGATTATGACGCCATAGAGAAATCCGATAAGGAAGGCCAGAACATTAAACAATTTGTATTGTTAAAACGCTACATGGCCATTGCGCTTATACCTATTTTTTTAATCATAGCCTCCTATGCCTTTATCCATTGGGGAATGATTACCTATAGAGACCATTCCAATGGGATCTTAGAATTTTCAAAAATAAATAACATCTTCTTCGAAGAGTTTTTTACGGTTCTAATTGGGGTAGATGTACTCCTGCTATTAGCTTCGTTTTTCTACTCAGACAAGTTTTACAAGATCATCAGAAACTCCGGTTTTGTGCTTTCGACCATTCTAATTAAGCTATCATTTCTATCTACCGGCTTGGTCAGCAACATTCTTATTATCAGTTCAGTTCTCTTTGGATACCTCATATTGTTGATTCACAATCTCTTTGAAAAAGATGCAGAATCTAAAAGCCCATAGCCTCCAAAATAAGAGCCTTTGAAGGGTAGTGAAACCCTCTATTTTAAGCTCAATTTGGATGATATATATACCCAATTCCCAGCATTTGAAACCTACCATAGAACGAATTGAGAGAGTCGAAGTATAAAAAAGCAGTAGCAAGCCCTTAATGCTGTCATCCCCTGCATGCCAGTATAGATTTGCATATCATTCTGTTTCCGCCATATCTTTACAAAAATAGAAACTACCTTTGGCCATACAAAATATCCGTGCCTCTTGAATTGAGGCAAGTCTAAAAAATCAAAATTAGCATATGAAAAAATTCGTACTTTTACTCTCATTAAGCATTGGTTTGGCCAATGTATTTGGACAGGATTGGACCACATGCGGTGCAACAGCCGGCTTGTTAAATGGAAACTCAACAGGCATTAAGCGAAACGATACTACCGCTGCACCTAAATACGCTACAGCTCCGTCTATGACCGGAACAGACATTAGAACTGAATTTTTAATTGTACGAAGCGATAGCATGGCTTCCGATAGTTTGGGGAATACCATAATCGAGTCTAGTAGCACTGGCATTTTTCAGCCTTCCACAATAGCAGCTCTTGGAATAAACGATACGTTTTGGCTTATTCCAGTTACCTATGACCTTTATCAATGGAAGGTTTTTGTCCAATCAATACTTAATGAGTCGCTCCCATTCATCGGGTCATGCTGTGCGATTCTTGACAATACAGCGGCGATTCCAGGTGTTTGTGATACTTTAAATGCAGCTGGGTTCTATGATAGCACCGACGTTAAAACACTTAAGGATATTATGGTAATCAGTGATATTTATGAAGGGTACACAAGTTATGCCAGATCTTTGCGTGGATTAAAGAATTTATGGGTTAATATGAATGGTTCCTTAGGGACTCTTGAGAGTATTGGCTGCACAGGTGGAGTAAAAGCATTGTGCTACGCGTTCGATTCCTCCTCCTCCAACCATGACGAGTACGTTGTGATTAAAAGTTGCGAGGATACACGTGCTGCTATTTCAGAAACAGCATGTGATAGCTATGTATCGCCCAGTGGTAAAATTTGGAACAGTTCCAATACTTATTTAGATACTATACCCAATGCCGCAAAATGCGATTCTGTGATAACCATTAATTTAACCATTGTAAATATTGACTCATCCGTAACACAAGCCGGAGCATTATTAACGGCCAATCAAGTCGGAGCCACCTATCAGTGGTTAGACTGTCCAGGAATAACACCCATAGCTGGAGCCACCAGCCAAACGTATGAGGCTACAACCAATGGAGATTATGCTGTAATTGTTTCCATTAGTGGTTGTGCCGATACCTCGGCCTGTTATACCATAAGCGGAGTTGGAATACTCAACAATGATTTTGGGGCCGATTTCCAAGTTTACCCAAATCCCACCGATGGTAATTTTTCCATAGATCTAGGAACGAACTATCCAAGCATACAGGTTTCAGTGAACGCAATGAATGGCGAGACCATTCAATCCCATACCTATCGTCAGAGTCAACGTTTAAACCTGAGTATTCAGGGAACAGCCGGAGTTTATTTGGTGCAAATTGAATCGGAAGGCAAGAAAGCCCTAGTGCGATTGGTAAAAAAATAGACATTCACCTTTCCTCGTTTTCTTAAAAAAACAATTAAGGTAGCTAGCAATCCCTCTTTAATCTAATTTTTACATACTCTAAACGGTTAAAAATCGTGGATAGTAGGAAGATGGCATTATTCAATTAAATTTGTATACTTGATCGTCAAAATGAAAATGATTCTAGGGCTAACGATTCTATTTAGCCTGAGCTCCTGTTTCGAAATTATTGAAGAATTGGACCTCAAAAAAGATCATTCTGGAGATTTTACCTATACCCTTAACATGAGTGCAAGTAGACTGGAGTTAAACACCATTTTAAAACTCGATTCATTTAAGGGAAGAGCCATTCCATCAGCCAAAGATATTACCGCCGATATGGATAAAGCCATCCTCCTTATCCGGCAAAGTTCTGGAATAAATAAAGCCGTATATACCAAAAATTGGGAAGATTATATTTTTGAATTTAAGATTAGTTTCGATAGCCTAGCGGCCTTGGATCGTGCCTTAAACCAAACCTACCAAAAGCTAAGCAAATCAAAAGAGCCCTTAAAAGATCGGCTGCTTATGGCCAATGGACTGTTAAAAAGAACCTCCCGTCTTAACCGCCTAAGCTGGTTTAAAAAATTAAATAGCAAAGAAGTTCAAGACCTGTCAAAAGCAAATTATACCTGCGTTTACAGGTTCCAAGAAAAGATAAAGAGCCAGAGCAATACCCACGCAAATACCTCAAAAAATGGGATGGCTTCACTCTTAAAATCAGATATAAAATCACTGCTTAAACAACAAAAATCAGTAGCCAATACAATTAAATTTTAAATATGAAGAGAACGCTAATTCTATTATTTATAGGTGCTGCATTTGGCCATATGGCCCATGCGCAAAGCCTCATTAATCAAGTGCCTGCCGGTGCAAGCATGGTCATGGAAATAAACCTAGAGTCCGTTAAAACCAATATGGGTGATAAAGTAAGTACCCTCGACAAGGACATGAGTTTGTCCATTTTTAAATATCGATCCATGCCATTTGCCAAGCTATTTAACTCCTCCGAATCTGGTGTGAGTACAAATAAAAAGGCCTACTTTTTTATGCATGAAGGTAATACCTATTGGGCATTGCCTTTAGAAGACTCACGTTTATTTAAAGCGAGTATTCTAGAAGTAGCAGCATCCAGCCGCTACGCATCTAACAAGAAGGAAAATGTTGCCTTTAAAACAGCCAAAGGTGCAGAAACACTCTTCGACAAAAATTATGGAGTAGTGATAAAAAACAATGCGGCCATCTTAACCAAAGGCCCGCGGATATACACCTATAACTCCTATGGAGGGAACTATAAGTTAAAGGATGCCTTGAGGGAGTACTTAAGAGACCAAGGAGTTACGGATAGCGACCAAGAAGTGAGCCTGGCAACCAAGGGCAAAATAGAAGAACTCATTGCCAACCACGACAAAGAACTGGTGGAAACTAAGAAGCGGGAATCGCAAGAAAAAAAGGCAGCACTTGAGCGAATGAACAGGCGCGCAGTAGAAATGGCCACAGACGATGCTTTTGATGAAGTAGCAGAAGCCGCCGCCGCAGAAGCGGTTGAAGAAGCAACAGAATATTACGAAGAGAATGATAGGATGGAAGAAGCTACTGATATAGATGAAATCCGCACTCCTCGCTATGTTTACGACTGGAGTCACCCCTGCATGAAAGCCTTTGAGGCAGCATGGGAAAAATACAAAACACGAAAAAAAGAAAGCGCATACGATCTGCAGATAGAACAAATGACTGCGCAGGCTCTGCAATTTATGAATCAGAACGAACAGAATTCCATCCTGTCAAATAATCAATTCACCAGCGATTTCTCCAGTACGCATGATATGGGTGTTTGGATCTCCGAAACCTTTCCGTTTCAATTTAGCGATGTGTTTCTTAAAGGTACGAATAAGATGTTGAATTGGCCAGAGATGAACTCATTAATGAGCGGCAACCACGGGGTGGTATACATGGATGTAAAAGACCAATCCATTGATATTGTTGGAAGCCAATCTACAGGTGAAGAATGGAGCAAATACCGGATGATGAACGCTCGCCCAGTAAATAAAAAAATCATTAAATATCTTCCCAAAACAACCTTTGGAGTGTATGCCATGAATATAAATCAGAACGAAATCTATGATATGTATTTTGATTTTTCAAAGAAAATGCTTGCAAGATTTCAGCCAAGAAGAGGCATGGAATACTCTGCAATGGTAGACTTATTTGACATGTTTATTAACAAGGATATGCTCTTAAACACCCTTTCTGGAGATGCCATTGTTGCCCTCACTGGAACCACCAAAATGATATCAAACAAACGGAAGTATAGGTTTGATTCCGCTGCCTTTAAAAGAACCTGGCAAATGGTTCCCGATACCACGGTAATTCCAGAAATGATGAGCTTATTCACCATTAAAAATCAAGCTAATTTGGAAAAAATGTTAGCTACACTCATTAAATTAAAAGTACTTAAAAAGAAGGGCAAGAACTATTTTATTGACATGGAGAATAGAAATAGCTATATAAGCTATGGCAAAAGAAAAGAAGATCCACTAAAAGCCATGTGGACCATGGGTATTGAAAAAGACATGTTCTTTATAACCAACAGTCAGCAAGTAAAAAAGAATAAAGGCTTAGTTAAGCACGCCGCAAAAAAGGAAATGAATAAGGAAATATGTGCCTTGTTAAAAAAAGAAGGCAACTTTTTTTATTGGGCGCATGAAACAGGTATGAATGTTATCCCTTGGGAGAGCATGGGTTCCAAAAGAAGCATGCAAAGGGCTCTCATGAGTGCCAACTATTTTAAATCAGCCAAAATGGTATCCAAACAAACCGGTAAAAATTCCTATGCCATAAACGCCAGTTTTAATTTTAACGAACAGAAAAAAGAGAATGCAATGTTTCAATTCCTAGAAATGGTTCAAAAAATGAATGAAAGGTTCTAAAAAGAAATTTATTGGAATTTTTGGATTGGTTTGTGCAGCCATTCTGGCCCTGAGCATTTATCTAAATGCAAAGGCAAAAGACAGTCGTGCGCTTGCGCAATACATTCCGTCCTCTGCATATTTGGTTCGAATAAATACTCAAAAGGCCCTAAGGCTCGCTTATGCCCTAAGAAAAGATAGCTTTGCCCAGCAGCAGGCCTCCTCTAAGTGGGCTGCCTTATTTAATGATACTACAAAAACAGGCATTGATTTTTTAGTTGACCCTTGGGTGTTTGGCGACTCCTCCAACGTGCATGTTGCCCTGCAATTGAGATCTGTTTCAAACTTCGTGCAATGGATGAAAGAAGTGGCGGATACTACTTTTTTTATTCAAAAAATTCAGGTGTTTTATGCCAAGGAAAGTAGAACTACCTTCTTTACCAACGGTTCCAAAGTAGCCATGCTAAGTTTGGCCCCATTGCCCATTGCATTAAAAACTGGAGCGGCCTTTTACAGCCAAAAAAACAGACCGGCTAAACGCCTGGAAAACGAGGACGGTTTGGCTCGTTTATGGCTCAATAAACCCTTAAAATGGGGCCACTTCATTACCCTCAGAGATTCCTCTTTAATCTTAAATGTAACAGAAAATACCCTTACCATAAATCCTCAAAATGCAGTGGATATGCGCAGCGAATTTTCCCTAGGCTTTCGCTTGAATCAAGAAAAATGGAGCCAAATGAAAAAAAGCCCGGCTCTTAAGGATGCATTGAAAATTTTAGGATTGCAGCGCCTTAAAATAGCCCAAGAGAATCCCTTTTTACACCTTGCTGTAAAAGATACCTTTCACAAAGTAAATACATCCTATTCCTACGAATTTGACGATGATTTTAATAAAGTTAAAGTGGCTAAAACCAGCATAAAAGTAGTTCCTAATATTGCTATTACTCTCCGCTTTAAAAGCAAGAAAGACCGGATCGCTTTTGTACAGAAAAACCAATTAAGTCAATACAAACACGATTTTCTTGAACTATTTTTGGGAGAAAACTGGCTTCAGTTTGGCATGAAAAGAGGGGATACAGCGCAATCATTGGTAGAACATCTGGTAATACACAGGCAGGCCCTAAAAGAGACCTTAGCCCATAGTAAGTCCTTTAATAGGATTCATTGGGGAATCCTTGAGAACCTCCAAGAGCTCATGTATGTGAATGAGCCCAATACAGGAACCTATTTTAACTTGCAAACCAAAAAACACCCGATCCATTGGATCATGGAACATTTTGGTTCAGATGATAGCCCCAGCTGATTTCATTTGCTGTGATATAAATTAATGGGAAACTTAAATCAAAATGTATAAATTCATAAGAAGAGGTGTAAAGGCTCTACCAGAATAATATGGTTAAACTAAACTTACTGTTTCACTTTATTTTCGTACATTTACAGTTCTAAAACTCAAATTTAAAAACGATACAAAATAACTCAATTATGCTTAAAATTAAACACTTTATTCTTTCCTTTTCTTTAATCGGGATTGCATCTTTTTCACATGCTGCTACTTGGTATGTGGACCTTAATGCCACAGGTACGAATGCGGGAACATCATGGACCAATGCATACACCACTTTGCAAGATGCTATCGACACATCTTCTGCTGGCGATGAAATTTGGGTAGCTCAAGGAACCTACATACCAAATGTCATCCCTCAATTTCAATATACATCTACAGATAACAGAAATAAAACATTTGCCATTAGTAAAAATATTGGCATTTATGGTGGATTTGATGGCACTGAAACTGCGCGATCAGAGAGAGATTATGTTTCAAATGTTACTATATTAAGCGGAGATCTTGGAACTGTTGGTACAGTATCTGATAATAGCTATCATGTTATAATGACCGCTAATTTAAATTCAACAGCAGTGATTGATGGATTTACAATTCAAGATGGCAATGCGAATGGAGGCAATGTTACGAACCAGTATGGCGGCAGAAACTTTGCAAGAGAATTGGGAGGAGGAATTGCAAGCAATGTTTCTTCGCCTACCCTTTCCAATTTAATAGTAAAAAATAATAGGGCTAAAAATGGAGCAGGTATAAGTAATAGAGTGTCTTCTTCAAAACTTATAAATCTGATTGTTGTAAATAATATAGCTACTCAGAATGGGGGTGGGGTTGCCAATATAGCCACCGGGACTCCTCGTTTGTATAATTGTGTTTTTGAGGGGAACCTTGCCGATGATTATGGCGGTGGTATCTTCAGTGAAAACTCCCCTTCTATAATAAATTGCTCTTTTTATGATAATAAAGCAACCACCACTTCCAAAGGTGGTGGTGCGATATTCGGAAAAAATTCAGGAACTACCACGGTGTCAAACTGCATATTTTGGGGTAATAAATTAGGCTCATCTACAACTAATGTTAAATCAGATATTCGAAATGGCACTGGCCATACGACTACGATAGGTCATTCTATAGTTCAATTGGATAGTTCAAGTTATACATCAGGAAATACGAATGCTCTCAATTCTGCATCTAATATGATTTATAATCAGAACCCATTGTTCATTAATTCCAGCAATTCTGATGGAGCAGATGGTATTTGGAGGACTAAGGATGACGGATTGAGACTTAAAATCACAAGCCCTGCGGTAGATGTTGGTCTTAATAGTTCTATTAGTGCATACAGTACAGATGTTTTAGGGACTACGCGTACAGTTAATACGACCGTAAACATGGGTGCTTATGAGTTGCTTGCTTGTCAAAAAAGCAATTCGCTTCCATCTTCTGCATCTACTTATACTGCTACTTATGCTGATGTCGATGGCAGCTACACTTGCTTCTGTGATGATAATAGCAGTTTTATTCTGGGACTTAATCTCACGGGTACAGCTGCCGTTGTTCCTGTTTCAGGTGTATCTTTAGAGATCGGTGCTACCACAACAACGTCATACAATAGTGCCGGGGGAATTATTACGAACTCCAATGGTGGTGTGATTTTCAACCGAAAATGGAATATATCTCCAACCAGCCAACCCACCAGTGATGTGACGGTTCTTTATCCATTTACCAATACAGAATATTCCGCTATTGTAACGGCATTAACAAGTAAAAGTACTACTATTACTAATGCAAACCAGCTGCAAATGTATAAGCTTACCTCTTCTGGTACGTTTGCAGACCCACATGCCAGTGGTGCCACGGGACCCGTTCTTACTCACGGAACAAATCCAAGTACTGAAAATTGGGTATATAGTGCTCACAGTAATGGTACAGACCACCTTGCCACATATAAAGTGTCTTCGTTCTCTGGGGGCGGAGGTGGTGGCGGTGCATCTGGAATTGCTTTACCTCTAGAATTCGTTTCCTTTGACGCGCGAGCTGCAGCTATGCATACCGCTAATCTTCAATGGACTACTGCTAGTGAGATCAATAACAGTCACTTTAAAATAGAACGTAGCTACGATGGTAGAGCTTTTGAAATGATTGGTCAGGTTGCCGGTAAAGGAAACAGCCATCAGCAGATGGAGTACAACTACATCGATAATGGCATTCATCCGTCCAACAACATAGCTTATTACCGCCTCAAACAGGTCGATTTTAATGGTACATCTGAGTATTCAACTATTCAGTTCGTTCGTTTTGATGAATTGGGAAGTGGGATATATTTTTCTGCTTACCCCAACCCGGCCTCAATAGAATTGAACATCAAAATAGAATCAAATCTTATAGGCTCTCAATTCAGAATTATTAATGCTTTAGGGCAAGAAATAAAACAGGGTGAACTATCCAATTTAAACGCTACTATTGATGTAAGTAAGCTGCCAAAAGGAAGCTATATCATGCTTATTGGTACTGAAAATTATTCGCATCCATTTTTGGTTGAATAGGGCTTTAATAAAGTGTTCCTCTGTTCCAATTTTTAGGAAGTACAGATTTTTTGCCGCTCCATTGAATTTATAAATAAACTGAGGTTGGAATAGTTGCCTTTGAATCGTATAAATAAAAATTGAAAGTTGCCATATTATAAAGACGAAACGAATTCAATGGAGCATGTTTTACTCTGGGGATCAAAATAGAGGGTAACTTAATCCTTACTTCTCTTTGTATTAATTGTTCACTCTTAGCCCTTAAATCAGAAAACCCCCATGATTAATGGGGGTTTTAGGTTAAATCGAAAAAGGTCGATTTGTTTCTTTGTGGTGCGGGAGGGAATCGAACCCCCGACACAAGGATTTTCAGTCCTTTGCTCTACCGACTGAGCTACCGCACCTTCCTCGAAACCGTTTAAAGCGATTTTTCGAGTGGCAAAAGTAACATGTTTTTTTGAATTTGCTGCTTCTGAAAGCGTTTTTTATAAAATTCTTTTAAAAGCCTGTGGCTGCTTCCCTTTAAGGGTTCACAATCACCCATTTCATGGTATAGTTTATTGGAATTGGGGGCGTTAATACAAAATTGGGACTGCGCAAGAGCTGATTGCATCCTGCACATTTTTCAATAGTAATGGTGTAGGTGTATACCTGAGCTACATGGTCCACCGACAGGTTCCGTTTAAAAGCAACATTGCAAGCCGCCGTTGATACCATGTTTCCAATCAAAGTGTTTTTTTGAAAATCTATAGTTGGGATGGAATTTAAAGAACTGCAATTTTTCATTCTCCCATCCACAAAGCTATCAAACTCCACTTGATTTCGAATGATAAGGTTGCTATCAATAGCAGCAAAAAAGTCACAATCGCCAAACTGATAGGTGGCTTCAATAGCTCCATCTATGCTGCTTTCCAAACCAGCACATTTTTTATTGCAACTGTAGGTTGTTAGTGCTACCAAAATAATCATCGATTGCAGGATAATTCTCATAGAACAAATATAATGATATATTAAATTGTATTTTACATTTGCTTGAACATATTAAAATTACATAAATTACTTAAAATATATAAAACATCAAAAATGAAAAGAAATGTTTGGATAAATCGATTGATATGGAGTGTGTCTATCCCATTATTTGCAGGAATCATTGGAGGGGCCGTCTTAAACATGACTACAACGAATAGCAAGGTTCAGGCAGTTGCATCGGGTTCTGTTGTGCGCACTATTGCACTAAATACAAGCCCCGATGGTTTCGAAAAGGCCTCTGCAATCAGCACCGCATCAGTTGTTTTTATAAAAACTGAGAGCACCGTGGCGTACCGGAATTCCATGGGATGGTTTTGGGACTTTGATCCTTTTGGCAGAAAGGGAACCTCGAAAAGCACAGGGAGTGGGGTTATCCTTAGTGCAGATGGGTATATTGTGACCAATAATCATGTGGTTCAAGGTGCCGATAAGATAATGGTGGTGCTCAATGAAAATGAAGGCGAGTATGAAGCAAAAGTAATTGGAACAGATCCAAGCTCTGATTTGGCGGTGCTTAAAATTGAAGCTAAAGATTTGCCTGCTATTGCCGTGGCTAACAGTGATGATGTGCAGGTAGGCAATTGGGTTTTGGCCGTTGGCAATCCATTTAATCTAAACAGTACGGTAACAGCAGGTATTGTGAGTGCCAAAGGGCGAAACATCAATATTGTAAAAAACCAATTTCCTATAGAGAGTTTTATTCAAACAGATGCCGCCATTAATCCTGGAAATTCTGGAGGAGCACTTGTTAATACGAAGGGGGAATTAGTGGGAATAAATACTGCTATTCAAAGCAAAACAGGCAGTTATACGGGCTATGGCTTTGCTATTCCAAGTAATATTGTTTTTAAAATAGCTACAGATTTCATGAAATTTGGAGCTCTTAAAAAGGCCTTCGCAGGCTTTGAGGTACGAGATATTACTGCGGTCGAAAAGAAGTCACTGGATTTGAATAATGAGGGAGTAAAAGTGAGTCAAGTGCTCAAAAGTGGAATCGCAGAAAAAGCAGGCATTCGAAATGGAGATGTTATTCTCTCTATTGATGGAAAGCCCATCACAAAAAAAGCAATGTTTGATGAAACCTTGGCTTATCACAGGCCAAAAGATGTCATTAAGCTATCCTTATTGCGCGAATCAGAGGAAAAAACCGTAGAACTAAGCCTTATGAGTAAAACAGACTACACCCGTATCGTAGACAAGGGCCTAGTAGAAAGCAAAGTGCTTGGCGCAGGGTTTCAACCGCTCAATGCTGCTGAGAAAAAAAGGTATGGCATTGAAAAAGGCTTCAAAGTTAGGAAAGTTAAACCAGGTTCTACTGCTGAACGTCTTGGTCTTAGCGAGGGGTATATTATTCTAGCTATTAATGGCAAATCATACAACAGTCCCGAAGATTTGATCAGTGCTATGGAATCAGTTAGAGGAAGAATTGCAATTGAGGGCTTGAATGCATCTGGTCAAAGAAGCTCCATGAGTTTTTATGGGTACTAGAACTCCTTGGAGTCAGGTTTGTCACAAAACCTAAATTTTGGAGATTTGGGAGCAGTTGCAGTTGACTTAGATTTGGCATTATCTTCTACTCTTGCTTTAAGCCCCTCCATCTGTTCAGGTTCTGAGGTAGTGCTTAGTATAGACATTGAAAACAATTTTTCACATGATGTAAAAAACGTCAAAGTCGGATATGCTGTTAATGGAGTCATAGTAAGTGAGGTTGATACAGCAACCATTATTTCTGGTGGAACACATGCCTATACTTTCGCCAAGGATGCCAAGTTTAATGAGGTCGGCTTAAATACCCTTCAGATTTTCTTTATCAACCCAGATGACATTGTATCGAATGATACATTGACTTTTACTACAATGGTTACTCCAGCACCAGGTGGTAGTGAAATGACTCCTTCTGCTACTGCAACAACTGCCTTGTATCAGATCAATCGTCCAGACATTAGTCAAATAAATGTACATACAATTTATGACTTTACTGCGCCGCGTGCATACAGCAATGCCACATATGGAGCGGACTGGACTGCTGATGCTTGGGTTGAAACATCCACAGGAACTATACTTCCAGCAGCAACCGTTGTTCAAAGAGATGCTTCGGCTACAGATGGATTAGAAGTAGACTTTATGACTTCTGACTCAACTTTAGAAAATGCGACATTGACCTTAAAGGTTAAGTTTACAGATATGAACAATGGATGTGATACAACATTGGAAAATAGTATTTTCATCTATCCAACTGCTCATCCAGACTTTACATTCCCAGCAGGTATTTGTGATGGTGATGCCGTCTTGTTTGAGAATACATCAATCGTACTTTCAGGAGATTTGTTATTCGAATGGGATTTTGGAACGGGTATAGCTACAGATAAAACAGAAGCTCCAGAGCCTGTGTTTGCATTCCCAAGTGCCGGAACATACACCGTAACATTAACTGCTAAAACGCTTCCTTACGGATTTGAGCAAACTAAAACCTATACGGTAGTGGTGAGTGAACTACCAACGGTTAACTTCACTAAATTAAACGCATGTGAAGGAATTGACTTAACATTTACAAGTGCTGTTACTCCAGCAAGTGCTGTTTTATCATGGGACTTTGGTGATGGAAGTGCTCCAAGTAGTTTAACTAACCCAACGCATCAATATACAAGTACAGGGGGTTACACGGTAACCTTAAGTGCAGACCTAAATGGTTGTGTAAGAGAAGAAATACAAGTGGCATACCAGTTTGATAAGCCTGTAGCAGCTGCAACTGTAACCAGTGGAAGTTGTGATAATGAGGAAATTGAAATTACAAATAACTCAAGCATCGCCAATGGTAACTTTGGTAGCTACTGGGATTTAGATGATGCAGGAACTGTATCTACAGCAAAAGATGCGAAGCATCAGTTTAGCACTCCAGGAGCTAAGAATGTTAAATTAACGGTAACTACCGATTTTGGATGTGAGGATGAGATTATTATTCCAGTAACGGTTAAAGAATCTCCAACAGTAGCATTTACAAATACGCCAGCATGTTCTATTGATCCTACAGATTTCTCTAACTTAACACCATCGGTTGCTGGCACAAGTCCAACATTCTCATGGAACTTTAGTGATGGAACGTCAGGAGCAGAGAATCCAAGTCACACATAAAGTGGTTTAGGCAAGAAAACAGTAACTTTTAATGTAGCATTGGATAATGGGTGTGCAGCAGAGGTAAGCAAAGACTTATCCGTAGGTGTTCAGCCAGTTGTTAACTTTAATGTAGCAGACGTATGTGCAGGTTCTCCAGCTGTATTTGATAACCAAACCACATGGCCAAGTGGCGACATTAGCTATGAGTGGGATTTTGCAGATGGTGGAAGTACTAGTACTGAGAGTGATCCAGTATAT
>Ga0206130_10001022_pt1 | contig 42736 bp, 42 predicted proteins | sample Helgoland_Spring_9_FD_148637 | JGI IMG/M metagenome (GOLD analysis project Ga0206130, IMG submission 148637) | Pelagic subsurface seawater microbial communities from Kabeltonne, Helgoland, North Sea - Helgoland_Spring_Bloom_20160512_1 | ecosystem: Environmental > Aquatic > Marine > Epipelagic ...
CCTTAGCGGATTATTCTTGGTGTCCAGTTGTCAGCATCCACAAAATTCCCAATTAAAGGTTAAGAGCCCATCCATTTACAAGGCCTGGGATGCTAGGTATCACTACGATTCTGCGAATCGTATGATGATTCCTAAGTATGATAACTATCAAGTTGGTTTGGCATGGGGCAGAGACGAGCAGGGGAGAATGAATTATGCCCAATACTACAATGGTCAGGGAAAGCCCCAGGATGATCTTCTTGTTCTTCATAAAGATAAGTTGGATCAAGAAAGGGGACAACGGTGGGATGAGCTAAATCGTGCCCGTATTGAGACCCTGACTGAGCGATTGCTTAATATGCAGACAGAACCTGAAGAGAATGAGGGTGCCGATGATGCTGTAGAGGATGATGGTATGGATTTTCTACCCACGCCTTTTATTCCTGCTGGTTTGGATATGGACATCGGGAGTGATAGTAGTGAGGTAGATAGTCCCTTTAGTCCAATTCCTGATAGCTCTGATATGGGAGATGGTGGAGAGCCCTCTCCATTTCTTCCTTTAACGCCCTAATTTTTTTGTGAAACATCTGCCACTTATTATTTCTGCCCTTACTTTTGTATTTTCCTGTGCGGGAGTGTGGAAAATTAACGATATTGTTGGGCTTTATAATGCTAATCGTGCTTCAATTGCTAGAAGTGAAAGCAATGCAGATGAAACTCGAGTGAAAATCGATGACTTTGCCAAAGAACATGCGGCGAGGTTTTCTCGGGAGAGGCGAAAAAATCAAGAACTCGAAGAACAGGTACTCGATCTTTCAACAGAAAAAGTCAAGATTGAGACAACTTTTTCATCCCAAAATTCTGAAATTGAAAGTTTAAAAAAAGAAATCGAAGAGAAGACCGAGGATATTATCACACTCAAAGTAGAACTTGCTGGGTTTGATAAAAAAATTGAAGCCATGAATCAAAAAGCTACTCTCACCAGACAAGATATACCCTTACTTCAAGCAAAATTACAGGATATCGAAATGCAGGCGCAGAGAGAAAAGGAAAGGAGTCAACGAATCTCTAATGACTTGTCGAATTATGCCGAGATTACTCAGATATTAAAGGGTCATTTTGATCGCACGATTGATGCGTTGTATACTGAAAAATATGATCGTCCTTGGATTGAAAAGGGCGAGATGATCACATTAAGTCTTTTCAGCCTAAATTTAGAAAAAGGACTTCTTGCTTTACCTGTTGGAAAAGAAATTGGATTGGAACCGGGTGCTTTTTTCTCAATAGCCTCACTGGGGGAAACCATTTGCAAAATAAAGATTATGGAGTCGAGCCAAAACAAATCAGTTGGACTGATCATGCCTTTATTTGGGCAACCAGAAAAATTACTTAGCATCAGAAGTTTTGACCTTACACATCTTTAGGATTTTAGCGATTTTAGGCCTGATTACTTTGGCCATTATGTATTTTATGAACATGAAATACTTTCATTCCCTGGACCAAGAAGTGAGCGAAGCAATCTTGGTGGAACAAAATGCCTCTCTTTCTTTCGAGCTTGATCAAAATAAATCAGAAAAACTGATCACTGCTTTATACCGAGAAAGAAGTAAGATGAGGCAGCAAATCGAGGAATTGCAAGGGGCTAAAGAAAAGTATGAAGATGACAATGAACTCTTGGTCCCTCTTTTGGAGAAAATAAAAAAAGAAAAAGCCTCGGTGGAGAAAGAATTAATAGCAATACAATCGCAGGTCAAAGATGCAGAATTGCCATACATGGCGTTAGAGGAAGAAAATAAGCCACTTTTTGAGGAATACCTAAATTATCAAAGGGAGCAGAAAGTGGAGGAGGAAAAGCTCGCTGTTTTGGAAAAAGAAGCAAATGCATTGGGCGGGGATCTTACCGCACTTGAGAAAGAGCGAGAAATTGCTCGTTCAAATTACACATCTAAGCGAGAAGAAATACTTTCAGAGGTGCGGCATCCCGGCTATCTTTATTTTGGAGATAAAACTGAAGTTTCTGTGTCCAGTAAAGCTCCATCTGGGAAAGGATTTTTTATTGACCAAGGGCGTGAATCAGGAATTCGTGATGAAATGCTATTTTTAGTCCAAAAAGCAGATGTTTTTAATGAAATCCCACTTTTTTTGAAATCTACGATCGTCGAAAACAAATTTTCCTTCCTAGAGATACACACAATAGGAAATTCTGAAAAAGTACTCAATGTAAGCGATGGTGAAAAACTTTTCTTGATTAGAACTGGGGATTCAAATACAAGTGAATAATTCAATTTAGTTTCTCTCTTTAATTTACCCCATTTTAAAGTTTTCTTAGAATAACTTTTTTTAAATATTATTGCTCCATGACAATTCCTGAGGAAAATCCTACGGACGACGAGCTCGCTAGCTTGATGAATGACAGTGAAAACTTAAATGCATCGGAAGAAGGGACCGCTGGTGTAGAGGCTGGAATACCTCCTGAAGTAGTGAGCAAAGATGGTGCTGCTTCTGATGAAGAAACTTTCAGTATGGACGATTTTGATGAAGAGATGACAACTGCTCCATCAGAAGGTAATAACGAACCGGAAACTGTGCTGCCAGTTGGAAATCAAGTGGAGACGGTTGCAGATGGTCCTCCCCCGGGAATCTCTAGTAGTGTTGATAAACCAGAAGAATCTCCTCCTGCATCATCTCCTTCTCCCTCAATTGTCCAAAATGGATCAGGGGATGTTTCTGAATTTCGAAAAAGCCTGTCGAATTTATCCAGGCAGCTTGAGATTGATAAACTTGCATTCTTACATAAATCTTTGGCTAACAAAGGAGAGAATCTTCCTAGTCTAGATCAGATTGCTGATGATATCCATGGGAACTCATCTCTTTATCCTGATGGTGACCTGGATACTTATTCCCACAGACCTTCTGCCCGACTCGAAGGATGGATTTCTGGCCTCTCATTTGGTTCAAATCGGAGAGCAAAAAAATTCTCCAAATAAAAAAGGTAGTTTGTTCCAGTGAATGAAGTTGTGGATGGAAAAAATCCGACAACATTGCACTTCTCCGTCGTCATCCCTGCGTACAATGAAGAAGAGTACTTACCAAATACATTAAAGTATTTAAACAATACCATCAGTCAGCTTGATGGAATTCATGGAGAAGTGATAGTGGTTAATAATGGATCTACCGATCAAACTGCGAACATTGCCCAAAAGTATGGAGCCACAGTAATCGAAGAAAAAAAACGAGGAATCGGGCGGGCTAGGAATACAGGAGCAGGACTTGCGAAAGGTAAAATACTGGTTTTTCTAGACGCTGACTCATGGTTAAGCTTACCAACTCTTGAAATTGCACTTGAGCAAATGTCAAGTGGCCGAAGTGGTGGTGGTGGCGCTCTTGTTGTGTTTGATCAAAATCACGGTCGATTTATTTCTGGAGTCTTGTTACCCGGACTGTGGAATTTGATTTCAAGAATATTCAAGCTTGCAGCAGGTAGCTTTATTTATTGCAGGAGAAAGGATTTTTTTAAAATAGGAGGCTTTTCAGAAAAGCTTTATGCGGGGGAGGAAATCGATTTTTGTATAACTCTGAAAAGGCTTTTACGGAAGACTGGCTTGGCCTTTACTATTATCAGCAAAGCGCCGGTGGTTACATCTTCTCGTAAGCTTCTATGGTATAAGGATCATAAGATTTTCTTCGTGTTACTTTCCTTACTTATTTTTCCCTTTGCGGTAAGATCAAGGAGGCTTTGCAGTTTTTGGTACCACAGACCTACTTAATGGTCATCAAATTTATTTTTCGAATGGGTACTTTAACCCCCAAGTCTCTCGCATTTGATCCATCGTTTTGAGTATCGATAGAGTTTCTTCTATGGGCATAATTTGTGAATCTTTTTTTCCTTCCAGGATAAGGTCCCCAAAATGCTCGGCTTCATAATTAAATCCATTTCCAATAAATGGCATTTCAATCTCTTCCTTTCGTGGGGAATTGTGCCATTGAATTGTTATCTTTTGAGGCTTCCAGCATTGTTTGTGAATATAAAGGCTTCCTTTCGTGCCGGTAATGTAAGCATCCTGTCCAGTTTCACATCGAATTGAGGAGTGGAGCATGGCATGGGCTCCATTTTGGTATTTCAGGATACATGAAGCCTGTTCATCGACATTTGTCTCGCCTAAGTTTGCCATGGAAATGAAGTCAGTTGGGGTACCCATAATCATGGATGCAAAAGAGAGGGGATAAATACCAACATCAAGAAAAGAGCCCCCAGCTAGATCTGGATTGAAAAGTCTTCCATCGGGATCCTTGTCTGTGGTTAAAAGTCAAAGTCGGCACGAAGCAAAGAAATTTTACCCAGGGCTTGAGAGTTTATTATTTCTCTTACTTTTCCCATAAGAGGAGGGAATCGCGACCACATTCCCTCCATTAGAAGTACATTTTCTTTTTTGGCTGTTCGGGCCATCGAATCAACTTGTGAAGCATTTACGGCTAGAGGTTTTTCGCAAAGGACATTTTTTTTGTTTTGGAGGCAAAGGATGGTTGCGTCATGATGCTCAGAATGCGGGGTGGCTATATAAATTGCATCAATATTGGAGCATTCAGCTAATTTTTGATAAGAATCGCAGACGGTGGGGACTTCCCATTCCTCGGCGAAATCTCGGGCTCTCTGCGGGGACCTTGAGGCAATAGCCATAAGTCTTCCATTTTTTGCATACTTCAGTCCCTCAGCAAAGGCTCGGGCTATTCTTCCCGGACCTAAAATTCCCCAGTTAATTTTATCGTTCATTCAAAACTATATTCTCAAATTCATTACTATTACGCACAAGGGTTGACGAAATAACCAAGATATCTGAATGTCAAAATATGAATATAAATGCAATTTATTCTGGTAGCTTGAAATTAAACTGTTGGTTTTTTGGCCTTCTTTTTTCATCATGGATGATAGGTTGTTCGATCGAAGATTTTCCTTCAATGAGTGGGAGTAGGACCGATGAGAATTCTACCTTGAGCGTTGCGGAATCAGAAAAAAACAATCTGGGAGAAGGGGGAGAAAACTCTTTACTCAAACTATCCAAAGATATTAAAGTTGAGCTAGTTAACCAAAATTTGGCGCTACTGAAGAATATGGAGAATTCGTTTAAACATACATTAGAATCTGCTGTGAACAAACAAGTGAAATTCCAGTTTTTATGCGATGGTAATGAAAAGTGGATTTACCGATGTAATCTGATGACTGGAGAGATTGAATGCTTCAGTATGTCTTCAAACAAATTGCGCCTGTTATCCAGTATAAAGTAACCTTATTGTATGAATCATAAACGATCCTTGTTATTCAGTGCGATTTCTTTGCTCGCTGGCTTAATCTTTGGCAGTTGCTCCCAGCAGGAAAAATATAGTCAGAAGCCCAAAAGAGAATCTCAACTGAGAAGGCCACCTGCTGCCGTGGAAAGAGCGTGGCTTGCAAGGCATCAATATGACCCTGAGAGAAGAATTGTTGTACCCAAGTATAAGGGGGCCCGATGGGGTTCTGTTTTGGAGTATACTGAAAAAGAAAATTTAGTGTACCGAGACTGGTGGGTCCGGGATGTGAAAATGCAAGACTTAAACCCTGTGCCATCCACCCAATTAACTCCTTTTTCCCAGATTCAAGATAGTGGCGATGCAGAAACTGTTACTCAGGAGGACATTAACAGTCCTGTAATGCCTGAAGATAGTACAGTCTCAGTTAAAGACAGTTTTAGTGGCGATGACGAGATTCCTGTCTTGGATAGTTCAGATCCTGTGGCACCGGATCAGGCACCAATGGATGTAGACCCATTTGCACCAATCGAGGCTACACCCAGTGCAGATCCATTTTCTCCGGTTCCGGCACCACCTGAATCTGATCCTTTTGCTCCGCTTCCTTTGTGATTTTACTTTGTTCCGAATCGGTCGCTGAGAGAATCTGGGCCATCCGTCCTGTAAAATTCACTGGATCGATTAACCGTTAAGCTTTCCAATATTTTAAATACCCAGTTTTCTTTGTCGGGTTTTCCTATACTTGAAGCTATTTCTGTTGCCGTATGAGCTGTCTCGGTGTTGGCCAGCAAAAATTTCTCGACGGACTGGCGGACAGCAAGGATAGATGCAGCCGCTTTTTTCCCCGCCTCAACACCAGGCTGGTGGTAGGCGTTAATATTTACAAGAGAGGCATATAGTCCAACCGCTCTCTCGAAAAGAGCGATGAGCCGACCTACAGCCGCAGGAGTAATTTCGAGAATCGTAAGGGTGATCGATTTACGATCTTTTTCATAGAGGGCATCACGAGTACCGAGAAAAAAACCGTGTAAGTAGTCTCCCGAATTCATGCCATCCTCATCCACCGTAATCGAAGGCTTATTCCGGTGCCGTAGAACTTCAACGAAAGTGGCAAAAAAATTAGGAACTCCTTCGCGCAATTGTTGAACATACGCATGTTGATCGGTCGAACCTTTATTTCCATAAACAGAAATACCTTGGTGGACAATTTCTCCCTTCATATCTTTCTCTTTCCCAAGAGATTCCATGATTAATTGTTGGAGGTATTTTGCAAAAAGATCTAAGCGATCTTTGTACGGAAGAATGACCATATCCTTGGACCCTTTACCTTCCGTGAGAAAGTGCCAAGAAAGGGCGAGCATAGAAGCTGGATTTTTTTGTGGATCGGTCTCACGAGTCAATTCATCCATTTCGCAGGCTCCCTGGAGAAAGGTATCGATGTTTATTCCTTGAAGGGCGGCAGGCAGTAGACCAACTGCTGCAGTTTCACTAGTCCTTCCACCAACCCAATCCCACATAGGAAGGAAGTCGAGCCAGTTATTTTCTTGAGCGTAAAGGTGAAGCTTACTGCCATCTCCTGTAATCGCGATAGCATGCTTGGAAAAATTCAATCCCTGTGAACGAAAAGCATTTTCGGCTTCCAGCATCCCGTTACGGGTTTCTGGTGTCCCTCCAGACTTAGATATTACGAGAACAAGGGTTGTGGATAGAGCGGGGCCAATTTCCTGCAAAGTTAGATCGATTCCGTCTGGATCCGTATTGTCAAAGAAATGAACCTTAAGTTTGTCATCCGCGGGAGAACCAAGTGCCTTGCCCACAAATTGAGGGCCAAGCGCAGAGCCGCCAATCCCAATAACTAAGAGGTGAGTGAAGGCACCAGCTTCCGTGCAAAGTTCGCCGGAGTGAACGGAGTTGGTAATTCGTTTAACTTTTTCAAGGGTTTCTTGAATGGCTTTAGCCAGTTCTGGTTTGGGTGCCAGGCTTGGGTTACGCAGCCAATAATGGCCAACCATTCGATTCTCATCAGGATTTGCAATGGAACCATTTTCTAAGTCCTGCATGGCACTAAGGGCATGAGCCATGGGTTCGGTCATGGAATCTAAGTATCCGTTATCAAAATCTACAAAGGAGAAATCTGCCCAAAAGTCGACAGCTTTGTGTGAAAGGTATAATTCTTTGTTCATAGTGTTTAAAATCCGTCTGTTATGGCTCCAAGGGAAGCAGAGCTTACAAGCTTGGCATATTTTGCCAAGACCCCTCGGTTTTCTTTCGGTTCAGGTTTATTCCAGGCTGCTTTTCTTTTGTTAATTTCCTCATCGGGGAGGTTCAGAATGAGCTCATTATTCTCTGCATCAATCGTTATTTGATCATCTTTTTCAATTAATCCGATGAGGCCACCCACTGCAGCTTCCGGAGTGACATGACCGACAACAAAACCATGACTTCCCCCGGAAAAACGTCCGTCCGTGATGAGGGCGACTTCTTTCCCCAGACCTTTACCCATGATAGCTGAGGTAGGGGATAGCATCTCTCTCATACCTGGCCCGCCAACAGGCCCTTCGTTACGAATGACGATCACATGCCCAGCTTGGACCTCCCCATCTAAAATCCCTCGAAGAGAAGCTTCCTCTGATTCGTAAACAATGGCCTTACCCGAAAACTTCAGTCCTTCCTTACCAGTTATTTTCGCCACGGCACCATCGGATGCCAAATTACCATAAAGAATGCGAAGGTGACTGTCTGCCTTAATGGGATCATTGAAGGGACGTACCAAGTCTTGGCCTTTAGGGTAGGGGGCATAGGGAGCCGCATCTTTTACATTTTCTGCTAAAGTGTTTCCGGTTACCGTCATGCAGTCACCATGAAGCAGGCCTTCATCAAGGAGAGTTTTAAGCAAGGGACTGAGTCCACCAATCCGTACAAAGTGAGACATATTGTATTTGCCGCTTGGCTTGAGGTCGCACAAGACAGGAACCCGCTTCCCTATTTCGGTGAAGTCGTCCAAGCTTAAAGGTACATTTGCTGTATGAGCCATGGCGATTAGGTGGAGTACGGCATTGGTGGATCCTCCAAGGGTAATGACCACAGTGATCGCATTTTCAAATGCTTCCCGAGTCATAATATCTCTAGGCTTAATATCTTTATCGATTAAATTTACCACAGCTGCACCAGCATCTCGTGCATCGATTTTCTTTTCGTCTGAAACGGCAAGCTGTGCAGAACTGTCTGGTAGGCTCATGCCAAGAGCTTCGATCGCAGAAGACATGGTGTTGGCGGTATACATGCCGCCACAGGACCCAGGGCCAGGAATTGCCTTCTTTTCGATTTCAGTTAACTCCTCTTGGTCAATCTTTCCGGAAGCATGGGATCCTACGGCTTCAAAGACCGAAACAATATCCAGGTTTTTTTCTTTGTGAAGGCCGGGAAGGATTGTGCCTCCATATACAAAAATGCCGGGGCGGTTCATTCTCGCAAGTGCCATAACGCAGGCGGGCATATTTTTATCACACCCACCAATGGCAACAAGACCATCCATTCCTTCCGCTCCGACTACTGTTTCAATGGAGTCGGCAATCACTTCCCTAGATACCAGGGAATAGCGCATACCAGGGGTTCCCATACTGATCCCATCTGAAACTGTGATTGTTCCAAAGGGTACGGCTTTGCCTCCAGCTTGATCAACTCCCTCCACTGAAGCTTTTCCAAGTTCGTCGAGATGAGAGTTGCAGGGCGTTACCATACTCCAGGCTGAGCAAACTGCAATTTGAGGTTTTTCAAAATCATCATCATCAAAGCCAACGGCACGAAGCATGGAGCGATTCGGGGCTCGATCATTACCATCGACCACAATGGAGGAGAAATTTCGGTTACAACTGCTCATGATTTTTATTAATTACTTTTAGTGATGGGTATTTTCTGTTTGTATAAAGACTTGCGAACACAATCTTTATTGGATTGATTCGCAATCTTCTTTTTTGAAAAATCCAAACTTAGAGTCTTTACGGGACGAAATCGATAAGATTGATACGCAAGTTGTTGACTTGCTCAATAGGCGTGTGCGCACAGCTGCAGAAATAGGAAAGATCAAGAATTCAATCGGGGTAGATCCTTATGATCCCGCAAGAGAGGAGCAAGTCTTTGCCAAGATTAAGAATTTAAGTAAAGGTCCCATGCGTGAAGATTCGCTCAAGACCATTTACAGAGAAGTTATTTCTGCTTCTATTGCTTTAGAAAAAGAAATGGTGATTGGCTATCTCGGACCAGAGGCAACCTACACGCACCAAGCTGCAGTTAAAAATTTTGGTTCTACTTTGGACTACCGATCACTCTCTGACATACCTGATGTGTTTAATGCAGTTGAGTCAGGAGAGTGCGACTACGGTGTGGTTCCAATTGAGAATTCAACGGAAGGTGCTGTAAACCGCTCCCTGGACTTACTTGTGGAATCAGAGCTTTCAATTATTGCCCAAGTGTATCTACAGGTTGAGCATTGTTTATTCAGCCGAGATAAGCGTACTGAGATCAAAGAAATTCGGTCAAAAGATCAAGCTTTGGCTCAATGTGGAGAGTGGGTGAGGAGGAATTTTCCGCATGCGTCACTCATTCCAGTCACGAGTACAGCTGAAGGCGTTAAAAATTGTAAAGTTGGGAATGGAGTAGCTGCGATTGCAGGAGAATTAGCTGGACGCATCCATGATGTACCTATGCTTGATCAGGGTATACAGGATAAAAAAAATAATGTGACCCGTTTTTTGGTCGTAGCCCGTAATTCCCTTTCACATTCTCAAAATGTAATGTTCCGGACCAGTTTGGTGGTTACCTTGTCGGATCAGGTTGGGGCATTGCAGTCTGCTTTGAGTCCTTTTTCATCCAGGGATATCAACCTTTGCAAAATTGAATCCCGTCCAAGTCGTAAAAAGTCATGGGACTACTACTTTTTTATCGATTTTATTGGGCACAGTGAAGAAGAAGAAGTTAAAGACGCGTTGAATGAGTTAGAGGCAAACTGCTCTTTTTACAAAATTCTTGGTAGCTACCCAGAGAATTCACCGGAATAGTTTTTTTGTTCGTTTAGAAAAAGAGCACTGACAGATTTTGATCTTCGCGTGCATATTTCATGACAAGTTCTTCAATGAAACAGCGTAGGTCAAGGTATGACTTTTCTTTTTTCGGGGTCCATCGCTTTCCTGCTTTTAAAGACTCCCGTAAACCTGAGACTAAGAGCATCCCCTTCATGGCACCTTTGAAAGATTGAACAAATTCTAGAATAGAGGCTCTTACCCAGAGAGGATCGATGGAGTGTCTTTTCGCATTCCAATGGGTAAAGTTCAAATTCCGGTCATTTGGAAAATGAAAACGAACAACCTGTTCAATGCAATGATCGAACGATTTTAGCGACATTTCTGTACCCCCATCATTTTCCCGCATAAAGGTCAGTGTCCTTTGCAGTTGAAGGGTTTCTTCACGAGTTGAAGCACTCCCAATTACAGAAAAGAGAGCGTTCAAGTTTTGAAGTCTAGTATAGTCGTCTCTTTTAGTTACCGCCTTTGACACCCTTTCCCCCGCCACCAAGGTTAACAATTTCCACCGCAAATCGGGATAAGTCCCGAAAGTCTTCGTAAAAGCTAGCATAGCGTAACCACGCAATTCCATCCACTTTGCGTAATCTTTGCATGATGGCTTCTGCAATCACACGGCTTGGTACTTCGCTATCGAATTCGTTTTCTATTCGACGTAGCGTTTCTGATAACAAGCCATTTATTTGCTCCGCATCGATGGGGCGTTTGGCTATGGATCTCCGAAGTCCCATAGCCAACTTGGTACGATCGAAGCTTTCTCTTCTGCCATCTCGTTTTACCACGACGAGGTCTTCACGGAGAACTTCTTCAATTGTCGAAAAACGATGATTGCAGGATAAGCATTCACGCCTTCTTCGGGTTGAAGCAACTTTGCCTGCTCGAGTCTCGAGAACTTTAAGTTCGTCTGAAGAACACTTAGGACAAAGCATAAGCTGTATTAGATTCCATAAACACCACAGGTATGTTCTAGCAGAGTTTTAAGAAATTCTTCAAGATCATAATTCCATTTTCTGTAGCAAGTGACTCAGGATGGAATTGAACACCCCATATTGGAAGCTCTTTGTGCTTTATACCCATAATTTCTCCTTCTTGAGTCTGAGCCGTTATTTCCAGTACTTCTGGCAGACTTTCAGGTGCAAGCAATAAGGAATGATAACGGGTTGCTTGAAAAGGGTTTTGCATATCGGCAAATAAATCTGCCCCATCATGTTTCATGGGGGAAGTTTTGCCATGCATGAGGCGATCGGCTCTTACAACCTTACCGCCAAAATATTCGCCAATACATTGGTGCCCCAGGCATATGCCGAGAATGGGCAATGTTCCCTCAGCTTTCTTGATAGCCTGCAAGCTTATGCCTGCTTTGCTGGGATCGCAGGGACCTGGTGAAATAACCAGGGCATCAAATCGGGAGAAGTCCAATGAAGTAGCGGGCATGTCATCGTTGCGAATAATTTCAACTTCTGCTCCGAGTTCACCAAAATATTGAACCACATTGTAAGTGAAGGAGTCGTAGTTGTCTATTACCAGCAACCGCATAGCAAATTAAACCTTGAACCCTTGCTTCCTTGCCCGCTCTTTGAGCCGTAGCCCATTGAGGCGGATGAATCCACCAGCATCTTCAGGTTTGTAGTCACTTTCGTCATCATCCATGGATGCAATCTCCATGTCATATAGAGATTGATCTGATTTACGACCGACAGTGGTAATATTGCCCTTGTAAAGCTTTAAGCGGACGATGCCAGTAACCGTTTTTTGACTCTCATCAATCAGTGCCTGAAGGGCTTCTCTTTCAGGCGCGTACCAAAACCCGTAATAAATGAGTTCGGCATAGCGAGGTATCAGTGAGTCCCGTAGGTGCATTAAGTCTCGATCCATTGTCAGAGTCTCAAGTTGCCGGTGGGCATGAAGGAGGATCGTTCCGCCTGGAGTTTCGTAAACGCCTCGGCTTTTCATGCCAACAAAGCGGTTCTCTACAAGATCTACTCTGCCAATGCCATGTTTTCCTGCGGTTTGATTGAGTTCTTTTACGATAGCGGAAGGAGTGAAACGGTCGCCGTCAATGGCAACACAATTGCCTTTTTCAAACTCCAACTCAATGTACTGGGGGGTATCAGGTGCAAGTTCGGGATCAACAGTTAACTTATACATCCCTCGGTTGTCTGGAGTAGTTGGGTCAAACCATGGATCCTCGAGGATGCCCGCTTCGTAGGAAATATGCCATAAATTGCGGTCCATCGAGTAGGGTTTGGAAGCACTAGCTTCCACATCAATTCCATGATGCTGACAGTATTCAATCATTTGCTTACGGCCGGGGAAAGTCTTTCGGAATTCAGCATCCCTCCACGGTGCCAGTATCTCAAGGTCAGGGGCCAAGGCGGAGAAGGTAAGTTCAAACCTGCATTGATCATTTCCTTTGCCCGTGGCTCCATGGGCTACGGCAGTCGCACCAAATTCTCTCGCAATATCTACCTGTGCTTTTGCAATTAAGGGGCGTGCGATAGATGTCCCGAGGAGATACTGAGACTCATAAATCGCATTCCCTCGGACCATGGGAAAGATGAAGTCATTGGCAAATTCATCAACTAAGTTGAGGGTGCGATGAGCAGAAGCACCGGTGGCGAGTGCTTTTTCTTCTAACCCATCAAGTTCTTCTTCCTGTCCAACATCTCCACAGTAAGTTATGACTTCAACATTTTTTGATTGGGCGTACCAATGAACAAGGACAGAAGTGTCAAGGCCTCCAGAATAAGCGAGTATTATTTTCATGCTAGGATTTTCGTAAAAGTAAGAATTAGTGTTGATTCAATTGTTGAAGAATAGCCTTTTGCATATGGAGGCGATTTTCAGCTTGGTCAAAAAGAATAGATTGAGAAGAGGAGAGAACAGCTTCTGTCACTTCTTCCCCAGGATGAGTTGGCATGCAATGCATGAAGAGAGCCTCAGGTTTAGCCAAGCTCAAGAGTCGCTCATTTACCTGATAGGGTGCCATGATCTGTTTTCTTTGCTTTTCTTCCTCCTCGCATCCCATGCTTACCCAAACATCAGTGTACAAGTAATCTGAGCCTTGTGCTGCTATTTCTGGATCAGGTTCGTGCACCCATGTGCTTTCCAAGTTGTGCTTTACCAAATAGGCTTTGATTTCCTCGGAAGGAGCAAATGCTGGGGGGCCTGACAAGCAAATTTGCAGGCCAAATAATGATCCCGCTAAAATCCAAGAATTAGCCATATTGCACTGAGTATCTCCGAAAAAAGTTACTTTCTTTCCCTGCAGTTCACTGAATGGATTTTGTGAAGAGCAAGAGGTTTCAAGAATACTCATGCAGTCAGCAAAGATTTGGCAGGGATGAAGGAAATCAGTCAAGGCATTAACTACAGGAATCGTACTATGAGTTGCAAATTCCTCAATTATCTCATGGCCATGGGTTCGAATAATTAAGCCATCTAAGAACCGAGAAAGGACTTTTATCGTATCAGAAATACTCTCACCGCGCCCGATTTGAGTCGAAGCTTGGTCTAAAATGAGGGGGTTACCTCCCAGCTCATTGATCCCGACTTCAAAAGATACACGGGTTCTAGTACTTTTTTTATGAAAAAGCATCCCCCAAGTTTGACCGCGCAAATCATTTGTGGGTCTTTGGTTACGGTTTGCTTTGTAATCAAAAGCTTGGGTAAAAATTTCTTTAATTTCCTCTGAAGAGAAATCATTTTCTTGAAGAAAGTGTTTCATTTTAATCTGAACTTACTTGGTGAGATGATAAAACTTGATCGAAGAGTGCAAGGGCAAGATCTATTTCTTCTTTCGAAACGGTTAACGGTGGAAGGAAGCGTATTGCATTGCCCCCAGCACCAACTAACAGAAGACCAAGTTCGCGTAGATCTTTAAGCATGGGACCGGGATCTTGGTGGCAGGCAAGTGCAAGCATAAGGCCTCTACCTCTTACCTCGGTAAAGAGGGAAGGGAAAGCTTGTTGCCTTTGCTTAAGTTGATCCTTGAAATATGACCCTTGTTTTTTTGCCGCTTGGATGAGATCTTCTTTTTCCAGGACATCAAGTACGGCGTGAGCAGCTGAGCAGGCTAGAGGTGACCCGCCGAATGTCGTGCCATGACTGCCTGGGCCAAAGGTATCACAGTAGCGTTGATCAATCCAAATGGCACCAATGGGGAACCCTCCACCTAGCCCTTTGGCCATGGCTACCGCATTGGGGGTTATTTCTGCTTTCTGATAACCAAGAAAGTCTCCAGTTCTTCCAATCCCAGCCTGCACTTCATCGAGCAGAAGAAGAACGCCTTTTTGGGAACAGAGAGCAGAGATTTTTTGGAGAAAGATACTTTCGGCTTCATATATACCACCTTCCCCTTGTATCGACTCAATGAGAACGGCTATTGTGTCGTCATCAATTGCCTGTGAAAACGCCTCAAAGTCATTAAGCGGGGCAAAAGTAAAGGGTTCAAGTAAGGGTTCAAATCCTTTTCGATATTTCGGTGATTGGGTAGCGGAAAGGGCTCCTAATGTGCGACCGTGAAACCCATTCTCTGCAACCACCACCTTATTTTTATTTGATTTGTCTCCTTTGTTCCCTACATAGCGGGCTAATTTGAGTAAAGCCTCGTTGGCTTCAGCACCACTATTGCAAAACAGCACTTTCCCCGGGCCAATCTTTCCCACTAAGCGCTTGGCTAACCTTACTTGCTCCGGTATCGAGAATAAGTTTGAGCAATGAACAAGTTGAGATGCCTGTTTGGTAACGGCCTGAGTCCACTGAGGATGGCCATGCCCAAGGTTTGTAACCGCAATTCCCGATGTGAAATCTAAATATTCTTTCCCGTCGGAATCCCATAGCTTTGATCCTTCGCCGTGGGTTATCTCAATTGCAGGATGGGCATAATTACCCACCAGAAATTTAGCATGTTCAGGAGAAATCATTGTAAGGTGCTATGAATAATTTCAGTTCCTATGCCCTCATCAGTAAAAATTTCAAGAAGTATACTGTGCGGTAGCCTTCCATCTATAAAGTGTACTCGATTGACCGCAGAGGCCAGGGCCTTTGCGGCACTGTTTACTTTCGGTAACATTCCTTGGGCGATTACCCCTTCTTTTTTTAGTTTGTCCACTTGATCAATGGCTAGGCTGGAAAGCAAACTCGTTGGGTCTTTCGGGTCACTTAAAAGTCCCGGGACATCAGAAAGGTAAACCAGCCTTCTAGCTTCTAAAGCGATGGCAATTTCAGCGGCAACTGTATCGGCATTAACATTCAAGCATTGCCCTTCAGCATTCGAGCCAGTCGATGAAATGATGGGCATTCTTCCAGATTCAAGAGCGCCTGAGATTGGACTCGTATTTACTTTTTGGATTAAACCGACATGGCCAAGGTCCGGCTCTTGTATGAGTTTTTTGCAAGTAAGTAAGTCTTTGCCCGCAAGGCGTTGGACATCGCAGTCAAACGAGCTTACAAAACCGGCAACTTCTTCGTTTACCTGACCATTTAGAATGTCATCGACTACTTCTATGGTTTGGTCATCGGTAACCCTTAGTCCTTCAATAAATTGTGCTTTGAGCCCTCGATTTTCTAGTTCTTTGGTCACTGCTTTTCCACCACCATGAACCACGACCACCTTAATACCCACAAAATGAAGAAAAACGAGATCCTGAGCGACTTGGGATCTTACTTTTGGGTCTGGTGAATCCATGAAACTCCCTCCATACTTGACTACAAAAACTGACCCGCGAAAACGTCTGACATATGGGAGTGCTTCCATAAGAATACTGGCTTTGTGCTGACTTTCTTCGTATTCTATCATGGGTTATTTATTCACTTTTATTGAAGTTAACATATTCCTCACTCAAGTCATTACTCCATATTTCAGACTCCCCAGATCCTTGATTAAGATCGAGTTTGATAGTGAAGGCCCGCTGAGAAACAATTGACTTCCATTGTGACTTATTTCTCTCAATCGGTTCCCCTTTTTGGAGGGCAGGTATCTCATTGTAAAACATATCAATTTTTTCGAACTCAAGCCCTACCTTTGCATAACCTGCTGCATCAACAATTCTACCCCAATTTGGGTCCGACCCATACCACGAACTTTTCACAAGAAGTGAATTAGAGATGCATCGACCCACTTTTTCAGCATCTTTGTTTGATTTAGCTCCCTGAATTTGAATACTGACAAATTTAGTAACCTTCTCGCCGTCGGTGACACACTTTTTAGCGAGACATTGACAAACCGCTTCCACAGCTTCTTGGAATGCTTGATCCAAGCTTTCATCTTCGGTTGAAACTTCAATCCCTGTATTTGCATTGGCAAGCATGATGACAGAGTCGTTCGTGCTCATATCCCCATCAATGGTAATTCGGTTAAAGGACTTATCCACCGCCTTTCGAAGAACCGTTTGCAAGTATGTATTACTTGCTCCAGCATCGGTTGTAAGGAAGGCAAGCATGGTGGCCATGTTAGGTTCAATCATCCCCGCACCTTTTACCACTCCTCCAATACAAATTTCTCCATATCGAGTCGTGATGATAGCTGAGCATGATTTGGTGCATGTATCCGAAGTAAGTATTGCTTGCTGGAAAGCTTTGGCACCATCAAACCCCTCAAGAACATCTTCACATGCATCCCGAATTCCAGCAGTAATCTTACTCATCGGTAGGGTCACGCCAATTCTGCCCGTGGAGCACACAAACACTTCTTGAGGCTGAGCTTTAAGGTGCCTGGCAGTTTCTTTACCCATTTTTATTGTATCTAGCTTTCCTTGCTTACCTGTACAGGCATTTGCATTTCCACTATTCGCAACAACTGCATGAAATGTTGCTTCTGGATCAAGAATCAAACTTTGGGAGTAGAGTACAGGCGCCGCTTTAATATCATTGGTGGTAAATACCGCGGCTGCATGGCAAGGCTTGGATGAATAAATAATGCCCAGGTCAAGCTTTCCATCTCTTTTGCCCTTAACATCACAATGAATCCCAGAACAGAAAAAACCACGCGGTTCGGTTAAACCATCTCCGTTTTCGTAGAATTTCATTTTAGTCCAGCACTTTCATTATATCCCTGGCAGACATTCATCGCCTGAATAGCTTGACCTCCTGCCCCTTTAATCAAGTTGTCTTCGGTAGAGCAAAGCGTAAACCTCTCGGTTCTCGGATCAATATGTGCAGCTATGTCAATACTATTGGTGCCGACGACATGCTTTACTTCAGGGAAAATTCCATGATCTAGAATTCGAACAAAAGGGCGGTCTTTGTAATAGGTATGCCAGCAGTCTACTATTTCTTCAATGGAAGAGGTGCCAGACGATTTTGCGGAGATAGTCGTGCATATCCCTCGATTAATTGGAGCGAGGTGGGGGTGGAAAGATAAGAGGATAGGATGCCCGTTAAATGAACTGAGTTGTTCCTCGATTTCAGACAAATGCCGATGCTTAGGTAAACCGTATGCACATGCATTTTCGTTACGTTCGCAAAAGAGTAAGTTCTCGGAAGGAGTTCTACCTGCTCCACTTATACCACTCATAGAATTAACCACGATATCTTCTGGTTCTATTAATTTTTCCTTCAGAAGCGGGGCAAGGGGAAGGATAATGCTTGTAGGGTAGCATCCAGGTGCAGCCAAAAGAGATGAACGGGTCCAGGATAAAGAATGGAGTTCGGGCAGGGCATATTGAGCACAGTCTAGCAATTCAGGAGCAGGGTGGGGGGCACCATAGAATTCTTCATAAATTTCGGTGGAGCCGAGGCGAAAATCTGCCGATAAATCAATTACTTTTTTACCAGACTCAATCAAGGGCTTGGCAAAAGTAGCAGAAGTACCGTGAGGTAATGCCAGGAAAAATAAATTTATCTCATCCTGTTTACATAAATTTTCAATACTTGGATTTGAGAAAACAAGTGCAGCCCCGCTACCTCTGAGATGAGGGAGCTGTGAATGTAAACTTTTACCCTCGAGAGCTCTGGATGTAATCGCAGCGAGTTCAATGTGAGGATGCTCAAGCAGGAGAGACACAAGTTCTCTTCCTGTATATCCTGATGCGCCTATAATGCATGCTTTCATGTCAAAATTTACTATGTAATTTAAAAAAACAAACCCCTCGGTTGGTGTTCCGAGGGGTTTTGAATAAAGATTGTTTTTGGTGAGATTATCTTTTCGAGAATTGGAACCTTTTTCGTGCCCCCGGTTGTCCGGTTTTTTTCCTTTCGATTTTTCGTGGATCTCGTCGGAGATGTCCTGCCTTTTTGAGTGGGGATCTCAGCTCACCGTCCATTTTTTCTAAAGCTCGTGAAAGTCCATGACGAATAGCACCAGCTTGGCCAGTTCCTCCGCCTCCGTTAACATTCACGGATACATCAACATCTTTTGCCATATCAACAGTGGTAAGCGGACCGATGGCCATTTTCTTTTGTTGCTCGGTCTTGCAGTAGTCGGCAAGCTCACGCTTGTTGATGGTGAAGATACCAGTACCCTCAGTGATTCTTACACGAGCTGTACTAGTCTTTCTGCGGCCAGTGGCGAAAAATTCTTTGGTGTTTGATTTAGCACTCATAATATAAAAATGTGTCTCAAGTTAGGATAGAAGTGGCGCGGGTTGTTGGGCATCGTGGGGATGCTCAGATCCTCTGTAAACTTTTAGCTTCTTTAGCATTTGGCTAGCTAGCTTGTTTTTAGGGAGCATACCTTTGACAGCATTTTGAATGATAAATTCAGGTCGCTTTTCCCGAAAGTCGGCAACGGAACGATACTTTTCATTCCCCATGTAACCACTGTAAAACATGTATTTCTTTTGTTCTTCCTTAGCCCCAGTTAGTTTGATTTTGTCAGCATTGGTAACAATGACATAATCGCCCGTGTCTACATGAGGGGTGTAGGTTGGCTTGTTTCTGCCCCGCAAGGCATTTGCAATCTCAACGGCAAGACGACCCAAAATTTGGTCGGTTGCATCGACAATTTTCCAATCGTGCGTTGTTGTTTCGGGTTTTGCTAAGGTAGTCTTCATTGAAATTCAGAGAAAAGATAGAAAATGAAGAAATTTTTTACTTTCGTCAACCGAACATTTAAAAGAAATAATTTTTAAATACTAAAACTGACCGGTGCCCAGATCCGAAAGTGTTTGGTCATAAAACTTTTGACCATAGCCCATTACCCGGTCGGTGTTGTCGAAAACTACCGGCATGTAATTGTCTTCCACTTCTTTGTTCGCTAGCGATCCTGCTTTGCCACCTTTTTTAATCTTGTATCTCCAAACACTTCCCCAATCGTAGCCTTCCATGTAGTTGGCGACTCCAACAAGTTCGTAAACCTGTCCCTTTGTCATGCCAACTGAAAGACCCATCAAGTTGGCAATGTTATCATCCACTTGTTCGTCACTCTTAGAAAAAGGATTTACACCTTTAGATCCACAACTTACGGCGACAAAAGGCAATAAGACAGCGACCATTAAGTGACGCAGGGTACATAGTTTGCTAACTTTCATAACTTATTCTTTATCCTCACTCACCAAGGTTGTGCAATATCTTTTTTTGAAACACGCTTAATAACTGGTTGGCAAGAAAAGCTTTTAAGATGCAGTGATTTTTTCTAAAGCTTGATAACTCCTCGCAATCATTTCCTTGGGGTCATCTAAGAGATTCGCAGAAGCCAGTGCATTATCAAGAAGTTGGTTGGCTACTAATAGTGCAGTGGGTTCGTCTTTACTTTTGAGGTCAGACAGCCCACGGATGATGGGGTTTTTTGGATTTACCTGGAGTTTCATGGAGGGTGCAGGCATACCCCCTTCTGGTCCTTGCATCATTTTCATAACTCTTCTTGCAGAGGCACCGCCCATGCCGTCGGCGCCGACGATACAAACGGGACTGTCAATTAGGCGGTCTCCAGTTTCCACATCCGAAATTTTTTCCTTCAATGATTCTTTAAGCCACTTGCACAAGGATTTTATTTCTTTTTTTCCAAGTGTCTCTTTTTCATCATCTTGGTCGATTTTATCTAGTTTCACCTCATCTGAATCGGCGGAAATAATTTTCTTCTCTTTATATTCCCTGATAGTCTGCATTACATACTCATCCACTTGTTCAGTACATAGAAGAACCTCTATGCCGCGGGCCTTCATGGCTTCTAAATAAGGACCAGCTTCAATAGATTCACGGCTTTTACCGAATAAAAAGAGAATCTCATCTTGATCACTAGCCATTCGGTCCATGTAGTCATCCAGACCGGTAAGTTTCCCTGCATCAAGGGCTGTTGATTCAAAGCGAAGGAGCTTGGCTAAATCGTCTTTGTAGGTGAAGTCTGTGGCCGCACCTTCTTTAATGAGCATTCCAAATTCACCCCAAAACTCCAAATACGTCTCCTCTTCTTTTCGAGATTGTTCGTTGAGGAAGCGTAAGAATCGCTTGGTAAGCACCTGATTAAGTTTTCTTAACAATTCGCTATCCTGCATCGTTTCACGCGATACATTGAGTGGAATGTCAGAGCTGTCCACTACGCCGCGTAGAAACCTTAGCCATTCCGGGAAAAGTCCTTTTGGCTCCGCTTCAATCAAAACTTTTCTACAATGGAGTGAAACTTTATTCTCGTTTCGGAAGAGGCCCATTTTCTCCATATTTCGCTTAGGAACAAAGAGGATGGAATTAATTTCTAAAGGAGCATCTGCACTGAAGTGCATCCGCATAAGAGGGGCTTCATATTCATTGGACTGAAATTTGTAAAACTCTTCGTACTCTTCATCTGTAATATCCTTTTTTGATCTCATCCAGATCGCATCCACGGTGTTTACTTTTTCTCCATTTAGAGAGATCGGGAACTGGACAAAAGCCGAGTATTTTTTGATAATTTCCTTAATTCTGTCTTCCTTTGCAAACTCTGAGAAGTCTTCTTTTAATTTGATGACAATTTTCGCGCCTCGACGCTGTCCGTCCACTTCATCAATTTTATAAGTTCCGCTGCCGTCACTTTCCCAACAGTGATTTTTCCCTTCTTTTTTCCAATTCCGGGTAAACACTTGAACGTGGTCTGCGACCATAAAAACACTATAGAAACCAACTCCAAATTTTCCGATTAAAGCTTCATTTTTTTCTCCATCTGACTTTAACGCTTCCATGAAATCTTTTGAGCCCGAGTGGGCAATGGTGCCAAGGTTTTGAACGAGTTCCTCTTTGTCCATTCCAATACCAAAGTCTTGGATAGTAAGAGTGTTACCAGAATCGTCAGTGGAAACTGTAATTTCTAAATCTAAGTTGTCGTCGCATACATCTTTTTCTGTGAGTTGTAGCCGGCGGAATTTTTCCAATGCATCCGAGGCATTAGAGATGAGTTCTCTGACAAAGATTTCCTTATCTTTGTAAAGCGAGTTTACTACAATATCGAGAACCTGTTTGGTCTCAGCTTGGAATTCATGTGAAGAAGGTTTTGTACTCATAATAAGATAAAAAAGCTTCGTATGATAATAAGATGCTACTTCTCATCAAGCACCAACTTGGAGATGTGGTGCGAAGTATGGCAGAATTATTTCAATGATTTAAATTTCTTTCTGAAATATTCGTAAGCTTCGTTTATTTCTTTCGCTTTTTTTTCAGCAATTTCCCTGATTTCCGGCCCCATCGCGCTGACTCGGTCTGGGTGGTATTGTGCGATCTTTTGCCGGTAACTGGATTTAATTTCTGTCATATTTGATGTATCTTCCATTTCCAATATTTTTGCGAAATGAAGATCTTGTAAGGTTTGTTTGTCACCTTTATCTTCTTTTGTTTTGGTGTTTTCTTTCCTGTCGCATGCACTTTCTTTCTGCTTGGGGGAATCTACCTTTGCTGTGTTTCTTGAAGAGTTTTGGCCAGGAGACGGCTTTGGGGGTTCATCTTTAAGATCGGGGGCAGGGTTTTGTTTCGGTGGCGGTGGCTTGGATAAAAAAAAGTCTAGTTTCCAAATCATCCACCAACTTGTCAGGCATACAATGGCCCACGAAAATTTTAAAAGTATGTCAGAGATATAATTTGGGGAAATCCCGAATGTATCCCTTATTAAGTAAGAATTATGATACAAGTTGAAAAGTGAAATGCTGGTGTATTCGGCCAAGGTTACGGAGAGCAGGATTCCGAGCAGTCCGCCGTATAAAAGTCTATGCAAAGGGGGGATGGATCGAGACACTTTTTAAAACCTTCCTGAACAAAGTTGGAAAAGAAATAGCATTATGCCTCCCAAAACAATCACTACCCATCGCTTAGCCCGATTCATTTTTTATAATGTAATCTTAATTATTCCAACTTACAGGAAATGGGCTCGCGTCTCAACGGAAAGGGAATGATCATTATTTTGAAACTGGTGGTAGGGGTCGGATTCGAACCGACGAACGCACGAAGCGGGCGGATTTACAGTCCGCATCCTTTAGCCACTTGGATACCCTACCAGCCAAAAGAAATCTTTAAAAACAATTTAGGTAAAGGTGGCAAGACGATACTCTTTTTTTTGATTTCTTCTTTCAAGACTTGATCTGAAAGAAAAAAACAGAACAATTGAAGAAATGGATTTATATCCCAATAAAGTCGTAGTTGGCTTAACCGGGGGTATCGCGTCAGGAAAAACTACTGTGTCAGGTCTTTTTGAAGAACAGGGATGGAATGCGATATCTACCGACAAACTAGTTTCTGACATTCTCAAGAATGATGAGTTTGTGATCGATGCGGTAAAAAATCGTTGGGAATTCAAGCAAGGAAATATTGACAAGCAGAAGATAGCTCAGATAGTATTTAACAACCCAGCGGAACGATCTTGGCTTGAAGATATGCTTCATCCTATCGTTCGTAAAAAATGGGTTTCCCTCATTCAGCAATCTTCAGTCCACTACCATGTGGTTGAACTCCCGCTGTTATTTGAAAAAAAACTAAGCTCTTATTTCTCCAAAACATTATCTGTTTTTGCTCCAGTGAAAAATCAAATTTCTCGTTTAACCAATCGTGGACTCTCGGTTGCCGATGCTTCTTCTAGATTGTCATCTCAAATCCCCAACCAAGAAAAAGCAAATCTTGCAGATTTTGTAATATTGGGAAACGGGTCCAAAGAATTCCTTGAAATACAGGTGTTATCGTTTATTCAAAAATTTAAATCTTAACTTTTACTCTTTTAACCTTCTTTTACTATGCCAACTAAAAAAAGTTCACCGAATTCAGAACCTTCTGACGACATGTCCAAACTCACCAGTGAAAATCCCCAACCTGCTACGGATAAAACCAAAAAGTCTGAAGCAGGAAAAAAAGAAACGACTTCTGGAGCGGAGGATGGGCAGCTTTTTTTCAGTACGGACGGTGATGAGAATCCTACTCCCAAAGAAAATCCTTACCTTGAGGAATCTGCCCCAGAGCAAGAAAGAGGGGGGGAGCAAAAGCCAAGTAACCCCAATCAAAAAATGGGTGGGGATAATCGAAAGAAAAGTCACGGGCAAGGAGGAGGGCCAAACCACGGGGGGCATCAGAATCAAGCAGGAAAAGGAAGCAGGAAACCAAATTGGCAGGACAAAAAGAGGCCTAAGAATCGCCCTCGCCCCAAATTTAAAAAACCCAGAAAACTACCTTTCGAGGAAACTGAAGTTCGGCCTCTAGAAATTGGCTTACTCTTTGAGAATGAAAATATTAAGACGGATGAAGGGTTGGCATTACTGGCAGAGGAATTTGCGGGTAGTGGTGATGCACCCATCATGCTTGACGACCTATTGGTACAAAATTTATTAGATCTTAAAGAAAAAGTCTCAAGTCTTCCTTTGGAGATCACTTTACCTTCGGCTCCTTTACGGGAAGAAATTATTGATTTACTCCTCGATCGGTGCCTTGAGGACAAGCGCCCGGTTCAGGTTTCAGGGATTATTCAAGTGATGGAGGACGGGCATGGGTTTTTACTCAAGGAAAAAGAAAATTACCGCTTGAAGTCGCAATCTCCTTTTGTGCCTGCTCCACTTATCAAGAAATATGGATTAAAAACTGGACAATGTGTACAGGGTTTTCTTCGGGCTAAAATGGATGAGGCCACTTGTCCGATAATCTTGCAGGTTGATCAAGTCATGGGTGGAGATCCAGAAGCGGCAACCCGTGTGACCCCCTTTACTGAGTTAGTTCCTTATTATCCTTTGGAGCGAATTTTCTTGGAAACGGACGAAAAAGCAGAATGGGATAATGTCTCGATGCGTGTGGTCGATTTAGTTTCTCCTATTGGCTTTGGTCAAAGGGGATTAATTGTGGCCCCGCCTCGAACTGGTAAAACTGTCCTGCAGCAAGGAATTGCCCGTGCCTTGCGGGTAAACAACCCCAAAGCCCATTTGATTGTGTTACTTGTGGATGAGCGACCCGAGGAGGTCACTGACTTCAGGCGCCAGGTTCCAGATGCCGAGGTTATTGCTTCAACTTTTGATGAGAGTGCGGAAAGCCATGTACATGCCGCAGAGATTGTAATCGAGAAAGCACGTCGAATGGTGGAGCATGAGCAGGATGTGGTTATCCTGCTCGATTCTATCACTCGACTGGCTCGTGCTTACAATGCGACTATGCCAAATAGTGGGAAGATTTTAAGTGGTGGGGTGGAAGCCACCGCTTTGCAACGCCCCAAACGCTTTTTTGGTTCAGCCCGAAACATTGAAGGTGGAGGGAGTCTGACTATTTTAGGCACGGCTCTTGTTGAAACTGGCAGCAAAATGGATGAAGTGATTTTTGAAGAGTTTAAGGGAACAGGTAACATGGAACTTCATCTCGACCGAGAGCTGTCGAATAAACGAATTTTTCCCGCCCTCGATTTTGAAAAAAGCGGTACCCGAAAAGAGGAGCTTCTTTATCACCCTGATGAGCTTACTAAAATTTACTCCTTACGAAGATCCCTTAAGGGCGTTCCGCCTGCAGAAGCGATGGAAATGTTCATTCAGCGCGTCCGTAAAACCAAAAATAATCCAGAATTTTTAGTAGGATTGGGGAGATGAGCTTGTAACTCTTCGCTAAACTCTTCAACTTAGGGTTCTAATTTGCCTGTTTTATGAACTCCACTGATGAATTCTTAATCGACGCCTTCAAGCAACAAGGTTTGATTACTGATGATATTATTTCAGAGGTGGAGGAAGGATTGTCTGCCCAGGCAGATGGGCAATTAACTGATCAGGACCAGATGCTCATGGAAGCCCTGCTTTCTCGTATCGGATTGCCCCACCAAGATGTGGTTGATTTCTTGGCCGCTGAGTTAAACATGGAGGCGGTCGATATGTCACAAATTGACCCACCAGCTGAAATTATATCTTTACTACAAGCTACTTGGGCTAGGCAGTATGAAGCTTTTCCGATTGCAGCAAGCACCACGGAGGTCGAAATCGTTTTTGGCAATCCGCTTAACGAAGACGGGTTGGAAAACCTGACACATCTATTGGGTAAAGCTATCTACCCCAAAATTGCTTACAGAGGTGATGTGCTTAAGGCAATTGATACGGCATATGGATCAGCTGAAGAACGGAAAATGGATGAGTTTTTCGAGGGCGTAGAGAGTGAAAACATTGAAATTGGGGACGGGGTCAGACCGGAAGATGTCAGCGAAGAAGACGCCCCTATCATCAAGTATGTTCATTCGGTGATTAAAGATGCATTGGAGATGCGGGCTTCAGATATTCATATGGAGCCGTTGGAGAAAAAATTTAGAATTCGTTTCCGTGTGGACGGTAGGTTGCAGGAGCAGCCTGACCCGCCTAAGCGGCTCCAACCTGCTATTATTTCAAGGACTAAGCTCATGGCGAATGTGAGTTTGGCTGAGAAAAGAGTTCCTTTAGATGGGCGTATCAATGTGAAGGTCGGAGATAAAGTAATTGATCTGCGTGTTTCTACCCTGCCTACCGTGCATGGCGAAAGCATTGTTATGCGTATATTGGATAAGGAGAGTCTTAGTTTAGGCCTTCCCCAGTTGGGTTTTTTCTCCGATGATCAAACTGTTTTTGAAAAAGTAATTAATATGCCTGACGGTATATTTTTAGTTACGGGGCCGACAGGTTCTGGTAAATCTACGACTTTATATTCTGCGTTAAATGTAATTAACCAGTCTGATCGTAAGATTATCACAGTTGAAGATCCAGTGGAGTATGAAGTGTCTGGTATCAATCAGGTTCAGGTGAGGTCTGAGGTCGGAATGACCTTCTCTGCTGCCCTGCGTGCCATGCTCCGGCAGGCTCCAAACATTGTGATGGTCGGTGAGATTCGAGACCTGGAGACTGCGGAAATTGCGATTAATGCATCCCTTACCGGGCATATGGTTTTCAGTACCTTGCATACCAATGATGCACCAAGTGCGGTATCTCGCTTAGTTGATATGGGGGTGAAACCCTTTTTGGTTTCTGCATCATTACGAGCTGCGCTTGCCCAAAGACTGGTACGGTCAATTTGTCAGAATTGTAAGCAACCCTATGAACCGCAAGCTAGTGAGTTATCAGTTTTGGGTATAAATGCTGAACAAGCAGCCAATGCCAGTTTCATGGAAGGGGCGGGGTGCGACAAGTGTGGAGGTAATGGATTTAGAGGTCGTAAGGGTGTGTTTGAAATTTTTACGGTCAACCAAGAGTTGGAAGAAATGATTTACCACAATGTAAGCATTGTGGATCTGCGAAAGAAAGCCAGGGAAATGGGTATGCGCACCATGAGAGAAGATGGCTTTCGTAAGGTACTTGCCGGGGTGACTACCTTGAGCGAAGTTATGCTTGTAACCACGGAAGAGGAGTAATTGATTATGTTGTATATCGATTATAATTCTACTCTTCGTGACATTTTTAATCAGGTTGAAGGTATCTCGCAGCATGGTCTTGATGAATTATACAACCAGGAGGTTAAAGAGGGTAAAAGATCTTTTGCCGAATCTATTATTAGTTCGGGACTGGCCTCAAAGGAAGACATTTTCAGTCTTGTTTCAGAATACCTTGGTTGTGAATTGCAGGTTGGAGATGTTGGTGAAATCGATCCTGATACTTTACGGGTGATAGAGCCAGATATCGCAAGGCAGTATGGGATTGTACCTCTGTACTTATCGGAAGGTGGTGTCCACTTTCTTGCGTCAGACCCATTTAATTCATCGATTATTGATGATCTTACTTTTGCATTGGATTTAGAAATTTTCCTGGTTGTTTGTGACCCGGACCATCTTAGTACACTGCTAGATCACTATTATCCTTCCGAGGAGAACTCCATTCAGGATTTACTGGGAGATGAAGGATTTGATGAATTTGAAAATTTAGACGATACCAAGGAATCTGATTTAACTCAGGCGGCTAATGAGACACCCATTATTCGGTTCGTTAATTTAGTCATACAGCAAGCCATCCGAGCCCAGGCCTCTGACATTCATTTCGAACCTTTTGAGCAAGAGTTCAGGATTCGTTATCGCGTGGATGGAGCCTTATATGAAATGTCTCCCCCTCCCAAAAGCTTGGCTTTGCCGGTTATTTCAAGAATTAAAGTAATTGCGGAGCTTAACATTGCCGAGCATCGGATTCCTCAGGATGGAAGAATTAAGATGACCATCGAGGGCAGGGCGGTTGACTTGCGTGTTTCTACTTTGCCCACCCAGTTTGGGGAAAGTGTTGTGCTTCGGGTACTTGATAAATCTGCAGTTAATTTGGACCTGGATAGCCTGGGGTTACCGGAAAATGTAAAGACCGGCATCCGCGATGCTGTTCGCCGACCCAATGGCATCTTCATTGTTACGGGGCCAACGGGTTCAGGGAAAACCACAACCCTCTACAGCGCGCTTAAAGAAGTAAACCAAATGCATACAAAATTACTCACGGCGGAAGATCCTGTGGAGTATGAAATTGAAGGTATAATGCAGGTTCCCGTTAACCACCAAGTAGGCCTGGACTTTTCTCGGGCACTTCGGGCATTTTTACGGCAAGATCCGGACAAAATTATGGTTGGTGAGATTCGTGACATTGAAACGGCGAGGATTGCAGTTCAGGCATCTCTTACAGGGCATGTTGTGTTGAGTACCTTACACACAAACGATGCCCCAGGTGCGGTTACCCGACTGGTTGATATGGGGCTACAACCTTTCTTGCTATCTGCATCCTTGGAGTTTGTTCTTGCCCAGCGTTTGGTCCGTAAAATTTGTTCAGATTGCAGGCAGGAGTTTACGCCTAAGAAAGACTTAATTGAAAACCTTGGACTTAATCCCAACGAGCTCGGAGAAAGAAAGTTTTTCTTTGGTGGTGGTTGCGATACTTGTAATCAATCTGGATACAGGGGGCGAACCGGTTTATTTGAAATGATCAAGGTAACCGACACCTTTAGGGAGATGATCAACTCAGGAGCGGCTACCATGGTTCTTCGACAATGTGCGATCGAGCAGGGGATGAGAACCCTCCGGGAAGATGGCTTGCGTTCAGTTTTTGACGGTGAAAGTACCGTTGAGGAAGTTTTGAAATATACTTAGAATTCAACAGGATTATAGACATGCCAATTTTTCAATATGTTGCGACAGACCAAACGGGAGCCCAAAGTCAGGGTAACTATGAAGCCGAAAATGAAGAGCAGGCCAATGCTCAACTCGCGCAATATGGACTTACCGTGACCCAACTAGTGCCTTACCAGGCTGCTCCAGAAGTCCCAAGTCCAGTGCAGCCCAAAAAGAAAGCAAAAAAGAAAAAAGAAAAGGCTCCCAAGCAAGTCAGTCCCTCCAAAAAGAAGAAGAAGGGTGGCTTGCTTGCCATGGAAATTGGGGGAGGACCCACAAGTGAAGACATTTCTATTTTTACCCGCCAAATGTCAACTCTGGTCCATGCGGGGCTACCTTTACTTCGAAGCCTCGAGGTGATGATTAAGCAGCAGGAGAAAAAGCCAAAGTTTAAAGCTATGCTGGAAGCTATTTCTGAAAAAGTTTCTTCGGGAGGAAATCTTTCCGATGGGTTGGCGATGTATCCCAAGACCTTTGATAATCTTTATGTAAATATGGTAAAGGCAGGGGAAGCGGGGGGAGTGCTGGAGCTTGTTCTCGACCGCCTTGCCCAGTTTCAGGAGAAATCAATACGGACGATAAAAAAGGTAAAGTCTGCCATGATTTATCCCAGTGTAATTATGTTTGTTGCCGTTGGTATCGTTACCTTGCTTATGATGGTGGTGGTTCCTCAATTCCAAACTATTTTTGAACAAATGTTGCGCGGTGCACCTTTGCCGGGTCCAACTCAAATTGTGATTGGCATTAGTGAATTATTTTCAACTCACCCCATCTTGGTGCTCGGTGGTATGGGTGGCACTGTGGGCGGGTTATTGCTGTTTAAGAAAACTAAAATGGGGGCAAAGGCATTTGACTGGCTTGGGTTAAATGTACCTGCGGTCCGTGACGTTGTGGGCAAATCCAATATTTCTCGTATTACCCGAACCTTTGGAACTTTAATGAGCAGCGGAGTTCCCATATTGCAGGCCCTTCAAATTACCCGAGATACTCTTTCCAATACCTTTTTTATCAATGCCATGGGCAATGTGCATGATTCTGTGCGCGATGGGGAAGCGATGGCTGTACAAATGGGGAGAGAAACCGTTTTTCCAACGATGGTTACCAGCATGGTTGAAATCGGGGAAGAGACCGGTGAACTGCCAGATATGTTAACCCGTATTGCAGATAATTATGACGAAGATGTGGATAATGCGGTGGCAGGTATGACTTCACTAATCGAGCCGGTAATGATCGTCTTTCTCGCAGTTGCGGTTGGCTTCATTGTGATCGCTTTGTTTTTACCCATTGTCGCAATTATTGAAACAATCGGTAAATAAATTATCTTCCCGGTTCCTACGGGTCGATTTGATTTTCCTGTTGCCAAGCATCTGATCCATCCGGATCAACCTGTTGCCAAGTTTGAAGTACTTGTTTAATCGCTTTTTTGCGTGCTCCCGGTTCCACGATCGATAAAGCCCATCCCGCGGCTCCTTCTGGGTCACGTCCACTTATTCGGTTTACAAATTCACCAACAACAGGGTCTAAGGAAGAGGAGGGGGGGAAACTGTTCAACCATTTAGCAGTGGAAACCGGGTCTACTAATGCCCACTTGGAGGTCAGTTGTTTCATCGCGTAGCTCTGCTTTTCTTGGTCATTTATGTCAGATACCCAGCTAGAAGCGTCCTCCGGTGACTGTGATACCCATTGGGTGAGTAGATTATCCATAACCCTTTGATTGGCGGGATCTGAGGGCATAGATTCAACCCACTGAGCAGTTCCAGTTAAATCATTACGGGCAATCCGAGCACCTACTTGACCCAGGATTGTTTCTCGCAGTCTCGGGTCACTATCGGGGAATTGATTTGCCCATTCAATGGCTTCAGCTGTGCTTTTTTTTGAATATTCTTGTGCCAAAAAAGTGGAGCTTTGCCATAAGGCGTTACCGGTAGGCAAGTCCCAGAGCATAAGGTTCGCAGCATGCAGGTCTTTTTCTGCGACTCCTTTAATGATGCCAATAAGGTAAGGGTTGTCCTTTGGGCTTTGGGCTGGATTGTTTGCCTTAGCCCAGGCTAGGGCAGCATCGCTGTCTTGAGTTGCCCATCCTGCTAAGGCTTCAGATATACCAAACCTCCTTTCACTTTTTTCATCGAGGTTATCCTGTGCATAACGAAGAGCTGCCTCTGGGTCGATGGCCGACCAACTCCTCATGAGTAATTTCATTTCCAAATGTCTTCCGTAGCCAGCTGGGAGTGCCTCAAATGCACCGACGACATCTGCAATATTTGTTTGATCCATAGACCGCAAAGCATCTAGGTAAGAACCCATTCGCTCTAAAATACCTGCTCCTTTCATTATTCGGATGAGGTTTGGTGGAAGAGCAGGAGAGGTAACCTTCTTGGTTTCTGCCAGTCCATTCTGTCCCTGTTTTGAAGTGGACTTATTCGAGTTAGAAGCTGGGGCGGAGGATATTGGCCTTGGAATGTTCTTACTTAAGCCATCATACTTTTCATCAAAATGTGAATTACTGATATCCTTGCCGGTATGTATACCAAGGTAAAAAACCAACCCCAAAGACAAAGCCCAAGGTAATCCGATTTTAAAAAATACATTCATGATGATGAATTACGATACTTGCCTGTATGAAAAAGAGCAAGATCGATACAGGAACGTTTATTTGATGAATTTTATTCATCTTATATATGAATTAAAATATAGTATGAATATAATTAATTATTTTAAATTTTATAAACGTAAAAAAATATAAAAGTTTTATGTTTTGTAGTGCTTGGCGCGAATCTAGCAACAACGATTTCGCTTTAATAAAAGCAACAAACTAAAACATTAAAATTATATGAAAAATAAATTATTATCTATAGCAAAGTTTCCTTGCTGTTTTAAATGCTAATGCCATTGAAATTGGCCCCACAGGTAGTGGAATTGAACTTGGTGGCTTTATTGATATTGCTGGTCAGAAACAGGGTTCTGATACGGAGTCTACATTCGTCGGGCAAGTTGAAGTCAATCTAGACTTTTCTTCTGGACCAATTTCAGCTTCTGTCGATATTGATTTTACTGAATCACAAACCCTTGATTCTAATTCTGACGGTACTATTGATAGCAACGATACTACAGGTGGAAACCTAGAAGAAGCTACTGTAACTTACAATTTTGGTAATGGTTTTAGTGTAACCGCTGGTAAAATGCTTAGCTATATGGGCTTCGAAGCTTACGATCCTACTAATATGTATCAGTACAGCTACGCTTACGATGTCGGTGGGCAGCAAGATACTGGTGCACAAATGATCTATGATGCTTATGATGTGGGTCTCTCCATAGATTACGCAAATGATCTGTTTAGTGTTGGTGTTTGGAGCAGCCTTGAGGCAGATGCAGGCTACGAGTTAGCCCTAGCATTTACAGGTATCGAAAATCTCACCGCTAAAGCAATTTACTCAGATTTTAGTGCGCCTTTAACCGCTGCTTATGAGAAGTCTACTTATTGGGTTAGCTACCAACTCGACAAACTTCTTATAGCCGGGGAAATAGCAGAAAATGATCAATTAGACACCGGTGATGATGTAGATGGTTACCTTGTAATGGCAAATTATGGATTAACTGACGCTGCGGCCATAACGATTCGCTACTCTGGTCTTGAAATTACAGGTGCGACAAACAATACGGTCGCATATGAGGGAACCAAATTCACTATTTCTCCTAGTTATGTCTTTACGGATAATTTCTCGGGCTTACTTGAGTTTAGCTCCTACGATATGGATCAATCTGCTGGCACTTATGTTGAGCCAGAGGAGTTGATTGCAGCTGAGTTTATTTATACCTTTTAACCTTTCAGTCTAGTACGTTTGTTTGACGGGCGGGCACTTGTTGTCCGCCCGTTTTTTTTGGTTTAAATAGTTTCATTTAGAATGAATATAATATATTAAATAAATGAATTATATTTATGTAAGATAATTTTTTTCTTTTTATATAAATTTTTAACTTTGGCATAGAAAATGGATTATAGTTTTAAACCCCTCGATCATATCCTTTTCTTGGGGAAATACTAATTACTAATCAAAAAATTAAATGAAAAAAAATAAATTAAAACTTGCGATGGCTGCCATGCTTGGCCTTGCATTTTCATTTCCCCAATTGCATGCAGTTAAGATAGGTGTCTTGCATTCCCTAAGCGGAACCATGGCGATTTCCGAAACATCTTTGCGAGATGTTGTCATGATGGCTGTAAAGGAGATTAATGCAGGCGGCGGTGTGCTTGGTGAGCAAGTGGAAGCCGTTGTTGTAGATCCTGCCTCAGACTGGCCGCTTTTTGCAGAGAAAGCGAAACAGTTGATCAACGAAGAAAAAGTTGCGGTCACCTTTGGTTGTTGGACTTCCGTGAGCAGGAAATCATGCCTTCCTGTGTTTGAGGAGGAAAATGCTCTGCTGTTTTATCCAGTACAATATGAGGGGGAAGAACAGTCATTGAATGTATTTTATACAGCGGCATCCCCAAACCAGCAACTTGTTCCCGCGGCTGAATACATGGCCAAAGAAATGGGATGTAAAAAGTTTTACCTTTTGGGTACGGATTATGTTTTTCCCCGCACTGCTAATAAGGTGTTAAAGGCTTACCTGAAAGCACAAGGGGTGCCTGATGAAAATGTCATGGAAGAATACACTCCCTTCCATCACCAGGATTATCAGACAATTGTTTCCAAAGTGAAAGAGTTTGCCGCTTCCGGTGACGCCTGCATTTTATCCACGATCAACGGGGATAGTAATGTCCCTTTCTATAAAGAGTTTGCCAACCAAGGCTTAACATCTGACGACTGTCCCATTATGGCATTTTCAGTTTCTGAAGATGAATTGCGTGCCATGGATGTCCCTCCGCTTGTGGGTCACTTAGCCGCCTGGAATTATTTCCAAAGTATCAAGACCAAGGGAAATGCATCATTTGTTAAAAGCTTTAAAAAGTACTGTGTCGAAGCTGGTTTGCCAGGCGGGGCGAAACGGGTGACCTGTGACCCAATTGAAGCGGCCTATTTTGGGGTTTATGTCTGGAAAGCAGCGGTTGAAAAATGTGGTTCCTTTGATGTCGATAAGGTGAGGAAAGCGGTGTACGGCTTGGAATTTGATGCCCCTGGTGGGAAGAAATCAATGCACCCCACCAATCAGCATACTCTTAAGCCCGTCTACATTGGGGAAATCCTTAAGAATGGTCAGTTTAAGATCGTTTATTCAAGTGACGGGTTAGTATCGCCAGACTCGTACAGTTCTTATCTCTGGCCTGATGGCAATTTCCCGAAGCCAACGGGTGGACCTAATGGAGATGGCAGCCTGTAATTTGTAATCTACTGTAAAGAATTTCATTCCAAGCGGACTCGGTGCGAAGGGCACGAGCCGAGTCCGCTTTTTTTGACAAAAAAATAATCTGCATTGAATAAGTTTTTTTCAGTCTTTTCATCTGTTTTATTCATATTGGTTTTCTTTGCTTTCACATGGTTTAAGGTGGATGCAAGCCAAGTTGCGACTCCTTCAATAAACACCGAAGTTGGTCAATTAATTAAGAACTTGGCTTCTTCGGATGTGGATATTGTAAAGGATAGCATCGGTGAACTCGCTAAAACTGCTGATCCCCGCTTGGAGAAATTTTTTGAACTTTATCGCCAAGGGAGCGTTTACAACTGGCCAACAGATTCCGGAGTTGTCCGGATTGTTGTAAATGAGGAGACCATTATGGATGATGATTTTAATGAATTTGCCCCACTGCTGGATCCATTGTCTGGAGAGCCCTACTTGGTGGCTGATGTGCAGGCAAAGCCTGATCTTCTTGAGCTTGAGGATATAAGCCCAAGCAGAAAACTTCGGTCCTTGGTCAATTCCTCAAAGTTTCTCCTTCGTCTATTTTCAACTGATTACACCGTAAGGCTTTCGGGTGTGAAGAAGTGTGGTGATCCCTCTTTCTTGCCTGCTGCCATTCCTTACCTTGAGGAAATTGCAAATGATGAAACCGAAGATGAAAAAATTCGATTTACAGCCAAAGAAAGCAAAGAGTTAATGGTTCTTAGTGGTGCGGTTGAAGCCAAGAAATCTACGGAAGACAGACTTTTTGCCTTAAGTAAATTAGGTGACCTGAAAAGCCTTCGTGCGTATGCCAGGCTTGATACTTTTGAAGGTGAGCTTGAATCCATGCCAGAATTGTCTACGCAGGAATTGTCAGAGGCAAAAGCTTCCATTTCACTTATTCGTAAAAAAATTCAAGACCATAAAGATACCGTTGAATTATCGGGCAATTTGTTTCGGGGGGTTTCTTATGGAAGCGTTTTAGTGCTCATAGCCTTAGGACTCGCTATTACCTTTGGCCTTATGGGTGTAATCAACATGGCTCATGGGGAACTCATGATGATTGGTGCATACACCACTTATGAAGTACAAATGCTTTTCGGCCATACTCCCGACAATCCAGTAAATCATTATTATCTGGCTGCTTTACCTATAGCATTTCTAGTTGCGGCCGTTGTTGGCCTGATCATGGAAGGATTAGTTGTGAGGCATTTGTACAACCGCCCGCTTGAATCCCTCCTGGCAACTTGGGGTGTTGGTCTTCTTTTGATTCAGGTTGTACGGATTATTTACGGTGATAATATTGGAGTAAACTCCCCGACATGGGCTCGGGGTGGGTTTGAAATATCCCAGGACATTGTTCTTCCCTATGCCCGTCTGTATTTGCTTGGTCTTAGCGTTTTATCCGTAGGTTTTATTTATTTTATCATACGAAAAACCCGGTTTGGTATGCTGATCCGTGCCACCATGCAGAATCGAGATATGGCCAGTAGTCTCGGAGTCAGGACGCGAAAAATTGACCGACTGACATTTGCCTTGGGCTCCGGGATTGCGGGGGTTGCAGGTTATGGCTGGACTATCATTGGGGGTGTCACCCCGGACATGGGGCAGACTAATTTCATTGTCGATTCATTTCTAGTCGTGGTAACCGGAGGAGTAGGGGAGTTGCTCGGTGTGATCTGTTCTGGCTTGGGTATAGGTGTTTTAACCAAATTAATTGAACCATTGGAAATTGGCACCTTCACGGTTGGTCCTGTTTGGGGGAAGGTTATCCTCTTAGCCCTAATTGTTGGTTTTATTCAGTATCGGCCCTCCGGGCTTTTCGCACCCAAAGGTCGGTTGGCCGATAAAAAATGATTATCCATAAGGACAGACTTGTAGAATCCAGAAGAACCTTCTTCTTCATCTGTCTTCTTGGCTTTGTTCTTATTCCGGCTTTGTACTTGGGGGGTATCCTGTCTATTGGAGATATCAATATGCTGGGGCGATTTATGACCTTTGCCATTCTGGCCCTGGGTCTTGACTTGCTCTGGGGGTATGTGGGAATCTTAAGTCTCTGCCAATTCACCTTCTTTTGTATGGGTGCTTATGCCATGGGCATGCATCTCGCCCACCATGGTGGGCCCGAAGGTATTATTGATGAAAATGGATGGAAAATCCCTGCCTGCCTTTTTGTGGTATATCCTTATGAAGTAGGCGAGTCATCTGGCGATGCCCTGGTCCCAGGCTTTTGGAAACCGTTCTGGAATCTTCCGGTGACGATAGTTTTGGGCCTTGTCATTCCCGCCCTAGCTTCGTTTGTGCTTGGGTATTTTGTTTTTCGTAGCCGGGTCCGGGGGGTTTACTTTGCGATTTTAACCCAAGCGATTGCGGTGGCTTGCTGGTTGGTTTTTTGCCGGAATGATGTGAAGCTTTGCGGCACTAATGGGCTTACCCGGTTTGATGTGATTGCACCTTCGGGTTCGCTTTTCACTTTTAATCCCGTGGATGCAACCGATGACTGGAAACAGGATAATGCAGAGAGCCCCAACATGGACCTCAACAAGGATGGATCCGTTGATCAACTTGATTACTCGGTAGCAGATGTTGGTTTTTCTTTGTCTGACCCCGGGGTTCAGCTTTCTCTTTATCTTATTACGGTTGCTTGCTTGTTTGGATCTTACTTACTTTGCCGGTGGATTGTTAATTCTAGGCTGGGTAAGGTGCTCGTAGCCATTCGCGATGATGAGCCCACCCTGAACTTCTTTGGTTACAAACCTTACACATTTAAGATTTTTGCCTTTTGTATAGCTGCAACTCTCGCAGGTTTGGCAGGTTTGCTCTATGTCCCCCAAATGAAGATTGTTACTCCTTCCAACATGGAAGCAGTTCGTTCCGTTATGGTGGTTGTGTGGGTAGCCGTAGGTGGGCGAGGCAGCCTGGGTGGGGCTATCTTGGGTGCGTTAGTTGTTAATTTACTTTATAATTATCTAACATCAGAGCATGACTATGGTTTTTTTCAGTGGAGCCCCGACTATTGGCCTATCTTTTTAGGGCTGATGTTTGTGGTCGTCGTTCTCCTTCTGCCTAAGGGGTTAATTGAATTAGTTGATCGGGTAAAGAGTACAACGTTTGTGAAATCAATTAAGAAGGAGGAGACTGAGTCATGACCCAAGAAAACCTGCTCTTGAACCCTGCCTTGGCGAAGTACCGGGACTGCCGACCTAGTCAGGTGCAGAAGGACTATTGGGCTTCAAGGTATGTTTTGTTTGTTGAGAATTTATCGGTTTCTTTTGACGGCTTTAAAGCTGTGGATATTCCCAATTATGGGGTCAGACACGGAGAACTCCGTGTGATTATCGGACCAAATGGAGCGGGGAAGACTACCTTTTGTGACTTAGTCAGTGGTAAAACTCCTGCCTCAACCGGCAAGGTGTACTTTGATGGCCGTGATATTTCAGGTTTGGATGAATCCGAGATTGCACTATTTGGGATTGGCCGGAAATTTCAAACACCTACCGTTTTTGATAGTTTATCCACCTATGAAAATCTGCTTCTAGCTTTACCCGGCAATCAGGGGTGGAGGAAAAATTTGCTGGAAAAGGAAAAAGAGGAGGAGACTTTTCAGGTTTTGGAAATTCTCAAAAAAGTTGGGTTGTTTGAACAGAGAAATGAACTTGCTAAATCTCTAAGTCATGGGCAGCGGCAATGGCTTGCAATCAGTGCCCTGATTATTTCCAAACCCCGACTTTTGCTTGTGGATGAGCCCGCGGCCGGTTTGACGGATAAGGAAACAGAGAAAACCGCAGATCTGCTGCTGGAGTTGGCCCAGGATCATACATTGATCGTTATCGAGCACGATATGGACTTTGTGCGTAGACTGAACAGCACAGTAACGGTCTTGAATGAAGGCAAAGTGCTCGCCGAAGGAACCATTGACGAGATGGAAGAGAATGAAGAAGTGATGGAAGCTTATTTAGGAAGATGATTTCGGAGGGAAAAGACTTACCGTTTTTAAATATTCAAGGGCTGGAATTTGCTTATGGTGAGGTAAAGGTTTTGCACGGTCTTGATTTTCACATGGATGAAAAATCGGTGGCTTGTGTAATGGGTCGTAATGGGGTGGGTAAAACCACTCTTTTACGAAATTTGCTGGGTTTAGAAAAACCGACAGCTGGATCTATACATCTTGCGGGCCATGACATTACAGAAAGTGAGCCCTTTGTTCGTGCCACCTCAGGTTTTGGTTATGTACCCCAAGGCCGGCAGATTTTTCCCTTGCTCACCGTCGAGGAAAACCTTTCAGTTGCCCTCTCCGCTGCAGGTGTAGATCAGCAACTGATTCCACCATCGGTTTATGAGACCTTCCCTGTCCTTTACGATATGAGGAAGCGGCGTGGAGGTGATTTATCAGGTGGACAGCAGCAACAACTGGCGATCGGGAGGGCATTGGTAACTCGCCCCAAACTTTTGGTTCTGGATGAGCCCACGGAGGGTATACAGCCCAATATCATCACTATGATTGGAGAGGTCATAAGAAACCTGGTCGAGGAGCACAATATGACCATTCTTTTGGTCGAGCAGTATGTGGATTTTGTCAAAAAATACGCGGACACATTTGCGGTTATGAACCGTGGCCGGTTTGTCGCCCAGGGGGCAGTGAGCGGGCTTGATGTTAGAACCATAAATAAACACCTCAGTATTTGAATTACCATGCACTTAACACCCAGAGAAAAAGATAAGCTGATGATCGTGGTGGCCGCCGACCTGGCACGCCGCAGAAAGGACAGAGGGGTTCTCCTGAACTATCCAGAATCGGTCGCTCTCATTAGCTATGAGGTTATGGAAGGTGCAAGGGACGGAAAAAGCGTGGCCGATTTAATGAGTTATGGTTCCACGATTTTAAAAAAGTCAGAGGTCATGGAGGGTATTTCTGAAATGATTGATGAAGTCCAGGTCGAAGCGACTTTTCCCGATGGAACCAAGCTTGTAACTGTACACCACCCGATACGATGAAGCCCGGAGAAATTATTACCAATAAGGGAACCGATTTTATAAACGCCAATGAAGGCCTTGACACCATACTGGTCAAGGTCAGTAACTCGGGCGACCGGCCGATTCAGGTGGGAAGTCATATGCACTTTTTCGAGGTCAACCGGGCACTTAAATTTGATCGTAATATAGCACGCGGTTTCCGGCTGAATGTTCCCGCAGGAACCGCTGCCCGCTTTGAACCCGGTGATTCAAAGGAAGTCGAACTGGTTGCCCTTTCCGGAAAACGCGAGGTTTATGGGCTCAATAATTTAACCAATGGGAGGGTGGAGTCGTGAGCCTCAAACTTACACCCAGGCAATATGTTGAAATGTATGGCCCCACCGTTGGGGATCAGGTCAGGTTAGGAGATACCGAGCTTTTTATCGAAGTCGAAAAAGATCTCATTGCGGAAAATGGAGGCTATGGGAATGAGATTAAATTTGGCGGAGGTAAAGTCATTCGTGATGGTATGGGGCAGTCCCCACTCGCCTTAGATGCTGATTGCCTCGACCTCGTCATTACCAATGCGACCATAATCGACCCCTTCCTTGGTGTTATCAAGGCCGATGTGGGTGTTAAGAACGGCAGAATTGCGGGTGTTGGGCACGGAGGTAACCCTCTGATTCAGGATGGAATTGATCCCAGAATGATTGTGGGTGCAGGAACCGAGGTGATTGCAGGTGAAGGCATGATATTGACGGCTGGTGGCTATGACTCACACATCCACTTTATTTGTCCACAGCAAATAGAGGAAGCTCTCGCCAGTGGGGTCACAACTATGACTGGAGGGGGTACGGGACCTGCAACAGGAACCAACGCCACAACCTGCACGCCGGGTGCTTGGAATATCGGAAAGATGTTACAGGCTGCCGATGAATTCCCCATGAACTTGGGCTTTTTGGGAAAAGGAAACTCATCCAATCCGGAAGCATTACGGGAACAGGTAAGGGCGGGAGCCATTGGATTAAAACTGCATGAGGACTGGGGAACAACCCCAGCAACCATTGACACCTGCTTGACGGTTGCCGATGAAATGGATGTGCAGGTGGCGATTCATACCGACACTTTGAATGAGGCAGGTTTCGTGGAAGATTCAGTCGGGGCAATCAAGGGACGGGCGATTCATACCTTTCACACCGAGGGGGCTGGGGGTGGGCATGCACCCGATATCATCAAAGTTTGCGGAGAGCCAAATGTGCTTCCATCTTCAACCAATCCGACACGGCCATTCACGGTAAATACCATCGATGAGCATTTGGATATGTTAATGGTTTGTCATCACTTGGACTCAAAAATCCCCGAGGATGTTGCCTTTGCCGAGTCTCGGATCCGACCTTCCACCATCGCGGCGGAGGATATCCTTCACGACCAGGGAGCTTTTTCTGTGATGGCCAGTGATAGTCAGGCAATGGGTCGGGTGGGGGAGGTACTATGCCGCACCTGGCAGACCGCAGATAAAATGAAGCGACAGTTTGGCAAGCTGGAGTCATCAACGCATCGGGCTTCTGACAATTTTCGGGTTCTCCGTTATCTGTCAAAGTATACAATCAATCCTGCAATCGTTCATGGCATGTCGGATGAAATCGGATCCATAAGCGTGGGTAAGCTTGCGGATTTGGTATTGTTTAAGCCTGCTTTTTTTGGAGTAAAACCTGAAATGGTAATCAAGGGCGGTTTGATTGCTTATGCAAATATGGGAGACCCCAATGCTTCCATTCCCACTCCTCAGCCCATGCATTACCGTCCCCAATTTGGATCCTATGGAAAAGCGAAAACAACCACTTCTGTAACTTTTGTAAGCCAGGCATCATCTGAAAATCAATCTTTACAGGGACTGGGTTTACAAAAATTACTGATACCGGTTCGCAATACGCGAGGTATTGGGAAGAAGGATTTGGTGCTAAATAATTCCCTTCCCAAAATAGAAGTCGACCCAGAAACATACATTGTGAAAGCGGATGGTGAGGAATTATATTGTGAGCCTGCCAAGGTGGTTCCTCTCGCTCAAAGGTATTTTCTTTTCTGATAATGAAAATTATCAAGAAGCTTTACTTTGATGACTTCGAGAAATCCGAAAATGAGATTTCGCTTTCAGTTGAGAGGAGGGTTCTTGCCAAGAGAAGGTGGCGCGGGCAGGCAGAAGATGGCACTGTCTTTGGCTTTGACTTAGAAATCCCTCTGCAGAATCGTGTTTGCTTTCATGCAGAAGGGAAGCGGAATTATATAATCGCTCAAAAACCCGAACCAGTTTTCCAGGTATCTTTTTCTACGCAACGGGAAGCTGCCCATCTTGCCTGGCAGGTAGGCAATCTTCATTTTCCGGCACAGTTCAACGATTCTTATTTGATCGTAGAAGGAGACCTCGCCGTACGGCTTATGCTCGAGCGCAACAAAATTCCTTTTGAGGAATCAAATGAGGTATTTCAGCCAATTGTAGCGGCAGCCTCTCACCATCACGGGAATGGGAAATTACTAAAGTATTTCAATATGTGGTAGCACATTCCGCGATCTTCACCTGCAACGATATCATGAATTCCGATAACACAAACCTAGTTGCCTTAAAGCACTTTGAGTGGTTGGGCGGCTTGCTTCAAACCACGGATACCCTTTTCCCAAGTGGTGGTTATGCCCAGTCCTATGGTCTCGAGGAAATGGTTGCTCTGGGTAGAGTGAAGTCGAAGGAGGACTTGGAAGATTTTCTTATGCAGGAAATCTTACCCAGTTTGGAAAAATTAGAACTGCCTTATTTACGATATTCTGTGGAATCTTTGGGGGGCAATAATTTGAATGAGTTGCTCATTCTTAATGAAGAAATTTCCGCATGGAAATTGACCCGCGAAATTCGTGATGCAGGGAAATCACAGGGAACCCAGTTATTAAAGATGATCCTTGCAATTCACCAGTGTCCTGTCTCTCAGCAATTCCATCAGCTTCTGCAAAAGAGTGGAGATCAGTGCCAACAGATTATTGCCACTTCCCTCCTTCGGAATCTACAAAAAACTCCTTTGAGTTCATCTATGATTGCATGGGTATACCAGGCCATTTCCAATTTCTGTTCGGCAGCGGTTAAATTGCTGAGGCTTGGGGAACTTGCCTGTCAGAAAATTATTCATCGCTGTATCAGTGGTGAAAAAGTGCAACGATTGCTTTCCAACTCTCTAAGCGTGAAGAGGGAGGACGCGGGTTTTTTTAATCCTATGCTCGACCTTGCGTCTGCCCGTCACGAGCTCGCATTTTCGAGACTTTTTATATCATGACTGAAATAAGTAATAATGAATTTAGCCGTCCTGTCAGGGTAGGTGTCGGTGGACCCGTAGGCTCCGGCAAGACCATGCTCACCTTACGTCTCTGTGAAGCGCTCCGGGATAAATATTCCATGGTCGCGATTACTAACGATATCTACACCGTGGAAGATGCCCAGTTCCTGGCCCGCAACCAAGCCTTGCCCGAGGACCGGATTATGGGTGTGGAAACGGGGGGATGTCCGCATACCGCTATTCGGGATGACACCACGATGAACGCGGTTGCCGTCGAGCAGTTACAGGAAAGACACCCAGATGCCAAGTTGGTATTGATTGAAAGCGGAGGTGATAACCTATCAGCAACTTTTTCGCCTGAATTAGTG